>Ga0208304_10000050_pt1 | contig 72863 bp, 95 predicted proteins | sample ColrivemetaGS713_FD_187603 | JGI IMG/M metagenome (GOLD analysis project Ga0208304, IMG submission 187603) | Estuarine microbial communities from the Columbia River estuary - Flood tide ETM metaG S.713 (SPAdes) (version 2) | ecosystem: Environmental > Aquatic > Marine > Intertidal zone >... | reverse complement strand
CACGTGGGACTCGACGAGGATGCTTTTTGGGTGGTGGAGGTGGCACATGGCGGCGAGGTGGTGGGTGACGCGCTGGGGGTGGAGCAGGTGGCGGCACGTGGCGATATGGTGGCGGAGGGTGGCGTACAGGTGGTGGTGGCGGTGGTGTATGCCTGATTGGCGGTAGATCATAATAGCGGTGATGGACGTAATTCGGTGGAGCATAATAATAGCGGTAGCCCATATCACCGTACACTCTGTAACCATTGTAGTATGAATCGTTATAATAGCCTAAGGTATAATGAATGTATCCTGTTGGATGAAGATGTGAACCGTATGAATGACCTGCGTGGTAATCTACTACGGTGTATTCCCAACCTGCACAACCTGATAATGTTAATAATGCAAGAGCTATAAATAATTTACGCATGTCCTTCTCCTTATGTTCTACTATTATTTACCATTATAGTAGCATAGAATTCCTTAACGTAACCTTAACAGGTGCTCTTATTTATGGAAAAGTTTACTATATCTTTTTTGGCGATTCTGCCTTTTTCTTCGAAGAAAATATAGCTGCTTTTTGAATCTAAAAACTTGTCAACAAACACTGTTCCATCCTTTAGCTTGATGCGAACACGCTTTCCTTTGTACGTTGACGAGTGGGTGGTCATTATTGTGTCCACCCACAGTCTTCGTCAACCATTGCGCTTGTTTTATCGACCCAAGTTTCCCAGGATTCTATCTGCTTCGCGGTGCAAATTATTTCACCAGTGAGACACACGTTCAGATTACGGATCATCGTCTCTTTCATAAATTGTGATTGCTCGCACCTAGTCGTTGGACGGGTGTAACCGGAGCTAAGTTCATACTCGAGAGATGCCTGAGATACAAGCCACACCAGACCAATCAATGCCGTCAGCACAAAACCGCCCAGTACCACATTATTACGGGTTGTAAGCTTGTGTGGTGTTTCGTCTGGCTTATCTTTACTGCCCACAATGCTCATCCTTATCAGACCAACGCAGGTGCAAATCAAAAATAGAAAAACAACACCCCACCTTATAGGATTTGGCAACGCCATACCTAAGATCTTAGCCACCGCACCTATTATTGTTATCGAGATTAGTGTGCTGGCAGCGTAAAAGAAGCCCTTCCAAAACTCGTTCACAACCCTCTCCTATTTTACAATCTTCAGGATTATCATATCCGCGCTTGTGCGGGCCTTTAGCTTGTGATCGACTGCCTTGATGTCCTCAAAGAACGTGCGCAGGGCGACCTTGCCAGCCTTTTGGAACTCTTTCAACTGTTCCTTAGGCTTGCGCAAACTCTTGTTGCGAGACTTGTCTTCAGAGAAGTTGGTGATGCTCGAACCCTTAACACCGAGACCTGCATCGTCTGCCGCTACATAGCGTCCCAGCTTGCGATACTTGGTATTATAAATCCAAATCATCTGCGCGCCGACGATATCCCGCGGGTTGAGACTTGCAAGCCCAAGCTCATCGTCTTTTTCCTTGTACTTCAGTTTCGCAACCAGTTTGTCCACGCTTACAGCCTTCTTCTTACGAGGAGCCTTCTGCGCCTTCTGTACTTTGACCGCAACATTGACCGCAGTCATAATGCTTTCCAGCAATGCAATCATCTTCTTCAACTGCGCCTTGCTGAGGTTACTGTAGCCTTCCTTCAGGTCAGCGTCTTCACCAGCCAACGCTGCCTTCAATTCTTCGAGGTCGTCTTCGTAGAACTTTTTGATCCAGCGGGTGTGACCAGCCTTCAAGCCACCGACGGTGATGGCGGTCGTAGGATTCATCTTATCTGTAATATTTGCCTTCGGGTCAGTAGCCAGCATGTCTAACCAACCGTCAAATTCTTGCGCCACGCTTGCGGCCTGGTCGCGCATCCGATCTTGGATCGTAGCCTTCGGACGAGAGCTAACAACCTTACTAGCCGCCTTAGCAGCCGCTTTCTGTTCAGCGCGGATTGCCCGTGCCCGAACCATCAGTCGTTCGATGCCTGCGGGGAAGCCCACTGCGAAACTCTCAGGCAGTTCGCCACCAGCGTTAATAATCAGCGCCAGCTTGCCCACAGTCTGAAAATCCTTGTCACTAAGCAAACCCAAAAGCTTGTGATCCAGCTTCTGAGCCTTGGCGTATTTGAGCATTTCCTTCTTCAGTTGCTTGTCAGCAACGTCATACTGGGCGTAATGCAATGCGCCGTAGAAGAGGCGCGTAAAGTCTTTGTTAGTGGATACCACATTGGAGAGATCGGGACCTACTAGAATCTTCCGACCTTTCGCTTTCAAACCTTTCTTCTTACGTCTTAATGAGATCATTGTGTCTGTTCCTTTGCTAACTATACCTATATTATACGATAAGATGACCCAAATGTCAAGAACAAAGTTCCTAACAAAATCAATAACTTATAAAAAAATGAATGAGGTAACCTATTGAATTATATAGGGTTCTCACACCGAGAATCAAAGACTTACATCGATCTGGAAAACCTAGCAGCACACTGATGCACGATCCGTAATAGAATCGCACAGAGCGCACTCCTAGTATCAGAATCAAAGACTTACGTGTTCCTGTGCAGCCCTAAATCAAAGACTTACTTCTTGTTTCGCTTGCTCTTAGGTTTACGCTTGTAAACGGTGTCAAGGCCAGGTTTGCCCCAATCGTCAATGCCTAGTAATTCAACAACCTCATATCCAAGCTCAAACAAGAATTCTGCGGCCACCTTGTCTTTTTCTGGATGGATTGTCTCCAACACAATGACGGGGGAGCAGCGGTCGATTAATTCCTTGCCGCCTTGTAACGCTTCTAGCTCATGACCTTCCACGTCCAAATGTATCAGTCCAACATCACCAATCAAGTCATCCATCAAAATTACATGGAAATCATCTCCTGGTGTTACGAAGAAGCCGCCGCTATTGGTTCGGTCAGCGGTATACATATTTACACGCTTACGCTTGTTGCTGAAGCATGCCTGTATTTTGGTTACGTTTTCTTCATGGACGTTTGTTGTGAGACAAAAGAAGTTTCTACCTTGCGGTTCAACTGCATAAATATGTCTAAACATATATGCATACTGTTTCGTATAGATACCAGCGTGGGCTCCAGCATGGATGCATGTGTCAAAGTTACTGACATGTTTCCTTATCCGCTGCGGCAAATCCATTTCGTTATTTAGCCACATCCACGCACCAATATCATCTTTTGGCCAAACCCAACTATCTCTCATCTCTACATCATGTTTATACATTGTTATCCTCCGTATGTGTATTTACTATATATGGAGTCCAAGCGACACTGAAAAAGGGCATTTCTGCCCTCGTTCAGCCAAGATGTTAGTCTTCCTGGGTTTCTAGTGCTTCTGTAACCAGGCACATCTGTCCGCAGGCGGCACCTGCTTGGACTTCGGCTTCGGTTGCGATTGCTACTGCACCTTCAAAACCAGCTTCTTCAATTTCATTCACAATTTCATTTACCTGTTTCATTTCATTCTCCTTAGATTGTGTTCTCGTATGTAAATAATGTCTTCAATGAATTTTCATCGGAGACAGGGTTTTCGTTTATTGGCGACACCTTAATGAACACGGTCTTAGGATCAAACTGTGTTCTTAGGTGGTTGGCGTCAAATGGTGTGCCTTCAGCAAGAGCAAAATTCAGCGTTGCTTTCCAAGGGCGGTTTGGGAACCTGTAGTACCAAGATGCTGCCAACTTGCCAATGTCTTCATTGGACATAACTGTAATAGACTGTAGCCACTTGCGGTATTCGTCGTCTGTGCTGTGGATACTAAATTGCAGCTCTAACCAATCGTTTCCGTATATTTCTTCAAGCACCATCAATTGATCTACCAGTTCTACTGACCTTGGAATACCAATAGTGGAAACTTGGATGCGAGCTTTCGGGAACATTACCTTGATGCGATTAACTGCCTGCACAACTTCATCTATGTTCATCGCAGGCTCGCCCATCCTCGTAAACAACACCCTAAAAATTCCGCTGTCGTTTGGATCAAGACCACCGTTGATCTTTTGTGCTTCCGCAATCGCATACGTTACTTGGTCTACCATTTCTTGGGCAGTAAGATTACGCCAGTGTTGCTTATCCGTCAAGCGGTTGACCGCACAAAATTTGCATTTGATTGGGCAACCAGACTGTGTGCTAATGCCTACCGTCCACTTCTCCTTCCAGTTTTGAATCGAGAAGGCATTAGCATCCACTTTGTTGTCTTTGCGGTGGGTATTACGCACCTCAGTTTGACCAGGTAAGCAGGTCGAGGTTGTTTCAATCAGCAAATTGTCATTCAATTGCACAACTGATACAAAACCGTTTGTGAACTGTTTTGTTTTTAGAGCGTTCATTACGCCACCTCGCTTTCAACCTTTGCAGTGTGTACACGTTCCTCAGGCAGTTTTGCGTTTTCGCGCACCTGCTCAAAGTTCATGTCTCGCACAAGCTTGCCATGATCGTATACAGTCTCAAGCATTGCCTTGTAACCGTCAGCTACGTATTCAGCAACTTCCTCAACTCGCACTGTCTTGTAGTCTGTACCGTTGTACAGCAATTCCAAGCGACCAGCTTTGGACTTCTTAAAACTTGAAGCGAGGGGCTTCCAGCTTGTTGCATCGTAGATAGTCGGATCTTTGTACACATCATGCCACACACCGTCAACATGAACCGCGCAAGCCTTCATCGCAAACTTGAGGGTGTCCCTGTTATTTTTTTGCAGCAAGCCGCCGCCCATACCAAACGCAATGTTGCTAATGCTAAACTGTTCAGCTTCCAGCTTCTCAACAATTGCTCGCACATCGTTAATGTCAATGCCGTCACCTTGGATCACGCGCACACCGTCAAGAACTTTAAAGCCTTTCTTGTTGTACGTAAATCCAAAGATCCTGGACAACCTGCGCACCAATTCGACAGGGGTCTCAACTGCATCGCCGCTGTCAGGACGGATGACCCAAGTCGCGCCGCTTTCGCGTAACTGCTTCTTAAACTTGGGAGCAATCGTTTCCACAAAGTTCATAATGTCGTAACTGTCAGCGACCGTAGCGAAAATTGCGCCAGGTTTTGCAAAGTTGTCAAACATACGCTGCACCAGTGCCTCTTCGCCGTGGCGTCCAAAGCTTGTGGTCGTGCTATGTTCTGTAGCAGGAATGCTGTAGCCAGCCATTTGCGTGTTATAGCCGATGTTCGCAGCCATAATACCCACTGTCGTATCGCTTCCGAGGAAGTTTACAAGGTGAGCAGCACCTGCAAATGCAGCGGTTTCCAAACTACTCACACCACGTGAACCAAAGTCATGCAGTTTAAAACCGATTTCTGCATCAGCGTCGTCGGCTGTGCGCTTCAGTGCGTTGTAGATGATCTTTTTAATGTGGTAGGATGTCGTTGCAACCGTTGTAGGTGACCAGAGCCTCATCAGCTTGGTTTCCATGTATGTGACCAGCGAGAATACGCGCGGATCTTCCACGGTCGTCTCAACTGTCACCAACACGTTGCCCGTAGGAACCACTGTGCCTTCTTGGACTGCTTTGATTCGCAGCGGCATGTAGCCGTCGTAGTCGTCAACTACTGCTCGTAGCGCAACCTCAAGCTTGTCAATTTCTACACCAAATAGGTGTTCACGCTGGAAGGCGATGATGTTGTCCACTTGTTTGTGGGTCATTCTTTCCAGGAAGTATTCTTTGAGGATTAGCTGCAATCCGAAGAATACCACTTCTTTATAATCGCCGCCTCTGCTCTCAATGTAGCTCATCAGCTTGTCAGCACCTTCTACATACTGTGCAGGGTGCGAAAATTTGTAGCTGTCTGTATCGCCAGCAACGCCATATGTTTCTCTAATTTCATTTAAAATGCTCATTGTAAACTCCTTACAAATATGCCTGTTCTATTACAGGGCTTTTACGTTACCTAATTCAACTTTCACTTCAACATTTTTAAACGTTGCTATTGTCTGCTCGCTACGTTCAGGATATGTCATTCCTACGTTAATACTAACACCTAACGTTTTAAGACCTTGCGCATTATAGTGGGCTTCAATAATCTTCGTTAGCTGTTCTTTGCTTACTACAATTGTTGCAATAGTCATTTCTGTTCTCCTTTCTCATGTTCTAATATATGCTTTTCGCCAAGCTCTATAATTGCTGCGCGCCGCGCATCACTTAAATCTGTTGGAGATATTGCAAAATCTACGTGGGATACAAAAACACTGAATACACCGTGTTCATCTCGTTGCCAATGTCCGCGATGAATTCGATATGCACAGTATTCTTGCACCTCATCATATTCAGTTCCGTCTGGACGAACCTTTCTTTCTACAATTGGCTTCGGAATATTTACGATGAATCTTATGACTGAACCTGGCTCACACATCTTCGACATTACTTCGTGACCAGCCTCAACCGAATCGTACGTTGGAAGCGTTAACCATTGCAAAAGGCGTAAATACTTCGCTAACTTTTCGCCGCTTGTCTCGGTTAATCCTAGAACCGCGGCTTCTGCTTCTGTCCAGCGTTTTGCAGTAGCATCATCAACTCCGTGCAAATGCCGCATGAGGTGTGCCTGATTCTTCATAAAAGTTTTTAGTTCTTGTACGTTCATTTCTTGCTCCACGTATATTGACTGGGATTCTGCGCTTCCAATATTAGTTGCATTTCTACTTCGCGAGCCTTACGTTCTGCTTGCTTCTGTCCCTCAGTCTTAAACAATGTGTCTGTGGTGTTTGCCAAATTGTGTTTAAAATATAGCTTGTCAGCTTCACGCCTCGTAGCAAACACTTCTTCCTTCTTCCAACGTTCCAAGCTTCCTTGCATTACGTTGTCGTTAATATGCATCATCAGTTTGTATTCTTTCAATATGCTACGTATGTTCGTAGTGTGACCTACCACACGTGCCTTAACTACACCAAGTGCCGTCACTGCATATACCGTTTCACCAAATCTCATTGGTCAGCCCTCGTTGTAAGCATGTTGATGATTGACTTGTGGTCCTCAAACAGCGAGTGAGACATGTTCTTAACTGTGTCTAGCGCGAACCACTTTGCTGTTTCCGCATCGTCGCCGCCTTTCACTTTTGGCAGTGAGGGCTGGTCGGGTAGGTCAAACAAAAACGCTTGTGTAATTGTGCGACCACGTAATGACCTGCTAGGGTGGTCAAACAGTTTGCGGGCTTTGCATGATCCGCGCAACACTGCTTCCGGCACCTTCAATCTGGTTTCTTCCTTCAGTTCGCGTATTGCGCTATCAAACGCAGTCTCGTCTTGACCGAGGAAGCCGCCAGGAAGTGCCCAGAGACCCTTGCCTGGTTCTGCGCGCCGCCTAATAAGTAGGATGTGTCCGCCCTGTATTACAACTGCGTCTGTGGTGAAAAATGTCACAGGATATGGCGTGTGCGCCCATGCAGTTTTGTACGTGCGGATGTAATTGAATTCTTTAACAAGCTGGGCGTATGCCTCAGTGTCTTTGAAGGTCATCAGCGTCTCGTAAACTGACACTGGCAGTGCCGATTTTATGTAGCTAAAATGTCCTTCAAAATATAGTTCGCGTATCTTCGTTGCGTCAATTGCAGTGCCGCCAGCCTCAGCGTATGCACCAATAGTCGTAAAGTCCCAGGTCGGGAAGCTTTTTAGGTAGTAGCTGGAATCATCTTTTTCATGACCGAGGATTGTAATGTCCTCGTCGTTTGTTTCCCAGTTGTGGACTGCGGCTTGGACAGCCTCCAGCCATTTTGTTTCTTGGTATAGGTCATCTTCAACAGATGCTACCCGCACTCGCCAATTTCCTTCGGCTTTGGTGCCCCAAAGAGATTCTATTTGGGCTGTGCGTTCTTCAACTGTAAAGGGATTTTTGATTGTGCGCGGCTCATTGGACGAGCCTAAGACCACAAGAACCTGGTCTGCAATTTCTAAAGCTTTGTTTATGTTTTGGACGTGCCCGTTGTGTAGTGGCTGCATCCTGCCGATGAATACGGCTAATTTGTATTTACGCATTTCGATACCCTCCGTATCGTCTTTGCAGTTAGCTTCTAACCGCGTACAAAAAGTCTATCTCTTTGTACTTTTATTTACCTACTATCAACAGTATAACACCATTAAACAGTAATGTCAAGTATTATTTCAGTTCCCTGTATTCTTTGCGCCATGCCGCAATCTGTTTCTTGGTGGGCATTTCAATCCTGCGCTGGGTGGAGTCAATTTGGTGATAGCAGTTATCGCAAGTTATGTTACCGTACCATTCATCGTTTAGGGAGCGCCGGGCGTATCTTCCTTTGCCGCAGTTCCAGCACTTCGTGCCTTCATCAATATCAACTAATTCATCTAAATCTAAATGCAGTTGGTCGCTCATTGTTGTCTCCCATCTACTTCTTATTTTCTATCCATTCACCAGGTACGTTAGTAATATTCCGGGTTCGGAAAGTTCTGTTGCACTTCGTGCAAATCTCCTGTTCATAAGTGTAAATAGTGTGAGGTTGCCAATCTTCTTCGGTACGCCTCGTTATAATTATCCGATGGTTGCAAGAAGCTTCTCGCTCGGCCTGTTCTCTGTCAGTGATTTCTGCAATCTTCGCTTCAAGAACTTTGATCTGGGCCATCGTTTCTAACAGGATTTCTCTATCGGTTTTCATCACCATCTCCTATCTACTTTCTCATTATCTATAGTATAAGCGAAAATACATCTTTTGTCAAGCACTAAATCTTCAAGGAAATCAGTAACTTACAAGAACTGTAAGAAAATCAATAACTTAGCTGTTAATTATTACCCAACATTTGTTGGTGAAATCTTCCATCTTAACCCAGCGGTAAGGTAATTCATCGTATGCTTTCACATCTTTGTATCTGTTGTCTAACACAAAATCGCCTCGATTTGTCCTAGCTACGCACACGGCATGGCCAACACCTTTGCCTGGTCTACCCTTTTCATCTTCTGTAAAGCAAATTGCCACAGCAAGATTTTCTCTGTCCCACTTTGTCTCAGCAACCAACCGTTTAATTTTGGTTAGGGCGTAATCATCGCAGTCGCCGCGGCCTTTACCTTCAACCACAGTCCAATAGTCCTCTTGTTCATATAGTTTTGAATCTACGACGTATCGGATGTCTTTATTGACTGCTTGTTGGATTCGACACAAGGATTCCCACAAATCAGTCGTTAGGGTCTGGCTCACTCTCCTCCTCTGGACAAATATTGTCCGTGTCTCGTTCACAAAATTCTTGATATTGTCGAGGTGTGCTAGTCACTTCCCCTGTAGTCATTGTGCCTGCCGTCGGTAGGCTGGTCGTTGCTGAACACGATATTAAAAATGCTGCTACTAAGATTAAAATATATCTTTTCATATTTCTTCTTTCTCAAAAAATTCTTCGTACACGATATTTATCTCATCGTCAGTAATCGTTGTCCCTTCCATCATGTACATCTTCAGTCGTGTTTTATCATCAAAGCCCAATGTGTTATTTTGAATCACTACGCCTTGTTGATCGCTGCGATCCTGATCGACCCTATAAATTTCAAATGTTCGTACATCGCCAATCGCCAGTTCAAACCTTGTGCCGTTGCCTTTGTTTGTGTTCATGCCTACAAAGTTTTGTAGCTCACGCCATGGGTAAATGGTGGGGTTGAGTAGTGCTATTTTTGCTGGTGGGAAAATTCGTGCTAAGTGGCGTGCCCAAAATCCACCAAGCTGAACGCCTATAAACAAAATGTTATAGTCGTTGTGGTCTGCGATTTCTTTGCGAACTAGGTCGGTTAGGAATATATGGGCTAGGTGCGGATTGTTTGTAGGATACGTAGGTGTGAACCAGACGCTGTCATCGTTAGAGCACGTTTTAACGATCTGCTGTACCGCTGCGGAGCCTTCCGCTGTTTGCGCAAACTCATGTAAGACAAAGACTAACACTAGTCCTGCTCATCATCTATGTATTCCATAAAATGGCGCATTTCTGCCTTAGAACCGTGTTCTAAAACATCTTCATAATCGTCCCAAGCATCATCCTCAGGCTCGACTACATTCTTGTACTTCTCTTTCCTTGCATACTTAGTCTTGTCTGCATGGGTAGCTGGTTTGGTTTGCTTATCCATATACTTCTTGACATAGTTGCGATCTTTCGGTTGGCGTTTCATCTCATCCCCATTTTAATCTAAAAACAAATGCATCTTTTCCGTCTTTGAACCAGAAAAATTCATGATCTCTGCTGTAAGCACCTTTGCAGTTTTCTTTCGCCCATGCTAAAATTTGGATATAGTTACTCCGCTCGGCGGTAGAAATCCGATCTTCAAATTTTTTCACAGGAACTGACGTCCATGTCATCTCATCCACATAGCAATATGGCACGTACTTCTTTCTTTCATTCTGTGTGCGCTTCAATCTATCTAATGTGGATTTAGCTAATTGTCTCATCGTATTATTTATCGTTCAAACTACGTGATATAACATATTCTAACATAAAACGGACACAATGTCAAGGCAAAAAAAGCGCGACCGAAGCCGCGCCTAAGTTCTTATTATTGTCTTATCTTTTTTATGGTGTTGCGTTCAACTCTTTTAGCTTTATATTCAATACATCTAGTTCAGCTAATTCCGTAGCTGTTAGGTTTTCTCTACCTCTACTTAGTAAAATGTCTCGTTGCACAACTAACGTAAATATTTTTCCGTCTTTAATCTCTTTTATTATTTCGTTATATTCTCGATCTCTGTCTTCTTCAATTGAACTTATAAGTGTGCCTACTTTATTTTCTAATCCAAGTAATTTATCTCGTTGAGAACCTATGTGCCTTACATATTCACTTTCATTAACGTATCTGTCTTCTATCCACACAAAGCTACCTAGCAATACAGATAATATTCCTATGGTGGTGGCTGCATATTTTATGAGTGCCCTTAAGTCTATTTTTTCCAATGTTTCTTCCATTTCACATCCCTTTCAATTAAAATATATGTATATAATTTTAACGATGAGCTTCGTGTGAGATTTCCATAGCCTTAATTAGTTCTTCCAGGCTTGGAAATTCATTTGGGTCTGATGTGTCGAAGCCTAAGAGGTTTAAATCCCCCATCGCACTTTGCATTACTCTCTGTGCCGCAGTATGTGCTTCGACGTATTTCTTGCCGATTGGTAAGTTTGTGTCAGTTAGTTCTGCTAATCTGTATAGACTGAGACTATATACGAGATGTGATGTAATCTTTTCGCGTTCTACTTCTTTAGCCGGGATACAGGTTGTCTCTTTAGAACAAACCCCAGCATTGCTAACGGGGCGTTGTTGCTTCGTTAGCTCTGCCTTTAAATATTCTACTCTAGATGTTAGTTGATCTTTTTCTACTTTGAGGTCAATTATTTCACTTTGCAGCCGGCGCCGTTCGGATTCAGGAGATAGTCCTGAAGCATTTTCAGCTTTCTTCTGCTCATATACCACTAGCATTTTGTCCAACGCTGTAACCGATTCTTCTTGAGGCGGAGTATCTAGCTGTTGACCAAACATAGTAGTTGAAATTGTCAAAAGCAACATTGTTATTAAAAGTAGGAGTAGCTTATTCATCATATGTTTTCCTATTACCAATTTTATTTATTCGTTTTCAATCCACAATTTTGTACACAGTTTTATATTTTCAGAGCTGTGCTCTGAGACTATTATTTATCTTTTATAATGGATCTCATTAAACACTAGTATTAAGCGGCTGCCCTACGCAACCACCCTTTCTTGTATTTTGCCATTGCTGGTTTTGCAGCAATTAGGTCTAAGTAAAATTGAGCATGGAACTGGCGAATCTCAGACATTAACATTTCGGAGTTAGTGCAATTGATCGCATTAAAAGTGTTAGGGCCAACCTTGCCGTCTACGACTAAGTTGTTGCCACAAGCATTTAGTGCTCGCTGTACAATTTTACCAGTTTGTATTGCGCCCATATTTACAGTCATGTCAAATACGCGGGCTGCTACTGTGTAGTCGTGTATAGTTTCGTAATTATATTTGTCCCAAAAACCCGACTTGTACAGTGCAATAGCTTGCTCCGTAGTCATGTTTTTAATGTCGTCAATATCAATGTCGCCATCGTGATCTAAGTCACCATCTAACCAGCCGTCGCCGTCGGAATCGCCGCGACCTTTCAAATAGCGTATGGACATGCCCCAGTTTGTGGCGCCACCTGGATCAACGGGATCGTTACTAAAACCACCTTCGTGTTCCAGTGTAGTGATGATAGCCTTATTGAAATGGCTAGGATCATTCATTGGTGGCGTAGTCTTAATGGAATTAATTAGATCTTGTAGGCTCATACGTGTTTCCCTGTGTTAGTAGTTATACACGTATTTACCAGAATCTATGAATCTAGGGTGCCATCTTCCTTAACCAAAAGCTCTAAATATGTACTTAGGTTGTGGTCACCTGCCCATAGTACAGAGAATGATATTCTTCGCTTCAACAAACGCCTTATCCCAGCGTGTTTGTAGCTCAATAAGAATGGAATGTTTGGGGGAATGAGGCGAACCCAATCCCATTGCACAACGACGCGATGGTAGTTCACGCCTTGGTAGATCTCAGTGGGGATAGTGCCACCAAAGATGCGAGGTTGACCAAATGTGCATAGGTCAGTTGGTTTGCGCACAACTGCTAACATGGCTGCTAATGCTCCACCAAGGCTGTGACCCGTATAAAGGACACGCTTGGTTGGTGGGACAAGGGCTAGGTCGGCTTCGATTTCAGGCAACACTTTTTGTATGGCTGTTGCAAACCCCTTGTGTGCTTTTAGACCTCGGAAATCCGTCTTCCAAAATGTAAAATCAATTTTTAGATCGTGAGCCTCGCCCCATTCCGTTGCACGGAACGCAACAACCGCCACGTCGTCAAATTCTGCAAAGTAGCCTTGGACGCCAAGGCTGTCATAAAATTTTATTTTTGTCGCACCCATATCCGTGAGGTCTTTTATCACGGTGTCTACGTTACGCCAAGCAAGCTTGGCTAGGTATAGGCATGTTATGTGGTATTTTTGATTTAGACGATCTGTTAATGTTTTGCCGTATAAATCTTCCAAGACAAAGCTGTCTAGTTTTAAACCATAATCCATTTGTAATGCTCCTTTAAACAATGTATACGCTATTTATCGAAGCCGTAGAATTTTGCCCATGCTCTAGTATTGAAGGAACGACCCATATATTTCTTAAACAGTTTTCTAATGTCTTCGTCAACAGGTTCAATAAACGCTGTCATAAACTTTTTGAGTTCTGTTCCCATGTCAAAACTTGTTTTTAGTTCTATAAAAGGTTCAAACGCATCTCGCGCAATCATTTCCGACCAAAAGTATACATAGTACATTGACTCGTATCCTGAATCAAAGCTAAAGGAATGATGCATACGCGATAAGATTCTGTTTTCCCATTGGTGATAACGTATGCCGTCTACGTGAAATATAGGCACCGTTGTGTCGTCTACAAAATCAGGTTTGTCCTTGTAGGAATAATGGAGGGTAATGTCGGCTAGGGCTTTCTTAATATAGCGTTGCATATAGCAGCCCGAACCAGCGTAACGTGATTCTATTTGCGTTGCAATCATTTTAGCTGTGGGTGGTCTACCAGTCTCATAGTGGCGAGCAAGCACCTTCAATGAGGCTGGGTGCCAGGCAAAGTTTTCAAAAAATTGACTTGGGAATTCTATCGCATCCCACGACAATGATAGCGATCCTCCGTACGTGGAATATGGACTAGTATTATATAGGCCATGCAATAGGTGACCAAACTCGTGCAGCATAACAATGAGGTCTGAGTGACCCATAGTCTTTTCATAATTTAGCGCATACACAAGTACCTGCGGTTCGTCAAACACACGGAAGGAATAATTATTCACCCATGCCCCGTCGTGTTTTCCTGGGCGCCGTAGTATGTCTGCGTAAAATCCACCAAGCAGTTTATCGTCCTTATAGGCTTCAAAAAACATAACGGACTTGTGCGGCTTTGACGGCGGTGATGCTTCCACAAATTTTATATCCAGCAATGTGCCAAAGTATTCCAACATCCTCCGAAACGTTGGGATTGTTTCTAGGTAGTCAGACATAGGTTTCTGTTCGAGGAATTCCTCCCTCCAGCGTTGAGAATAATGATCGAGGTCCCAGCGTTCCAGTTTTGAGATTTCACCCTTCGCCAGTTTGCTAAGTTCTCTGTATTCTCGCTTTAGTTTCTTGTTCGTTTTGCTAATCATGCGCTCTAGTATTCGTATGATCTGCACAGGATCGGTGACCGACATTCCTTCCAATGCTAACGAGGCGAAGTTTTTATGACCAAGCAATTTTGCTTTCTTGTGCCTTGAATGGAGGATGTCTGTTATTAGGTTGAAATTATCTTCTTCGCGTGTACTATAATCGCTTGCCATAGTCTGCGTTGCAAAGAATAGCTTTTGTCGCATTGTGCGGTTTGTGCAATCCCTAATAAGTTCATCTATAGTGTTTTCTGCATACCGTATCAACCAACCATCAAGCCCTTGTTCTTTTGCGGCGGTGTGCAGCATCTTTTTTGTGCTTTCATCCACACCATCTAACATACTCTCGTCTGTAACGTGCAACTGCCATGCTTCCTCACAGATTTTATAATTCAACTGGAAGGCTATGGTCTGCTCTGTAAGCTGTTTTGAAACTTTTTCCAGCTCTGCTTTTTTCTCCTGTGAAATGCTGGCGCCGGATTGTGTAAAGTAAAGCAACTGGTGTTCCACAATTGCTTTTTGCTTTTTAGTTAGTTTGGATTTCTTTAGCGAGGACAATGCAGCGAACATCCTTCCATCTTCAATAATTTTACTAGTTCGTGCCGCGCTGAATATTGTAAACTGTTTTAGCGCGGTACTGGATTCCTCGCCACTGACAATAGCGTAATAAAATGACACGATGGAGTTTGCCTTTGTGATTTCATTATCAGCAAGCAAAAGAGGGACAACCAAATTGTCCCATGTATATGTTTCATTGTTTAGCGCGGTTTCTATCTGTTCGTCTGCTGCTAATACGCATCGTACAGCTTCTTCTAATTGTTCCGCTGGAGAAAGTTTGAAATTTGGTAACAGTAGTCTTGTTTTCTTCATATCCCTCCGTATAAATTATGTGCTCCTGCTTCCCCGTTCAGGACCCCCCACTTAGTGCGCCAAACCTAGCCGAACTAGGATGGCACCCACCGTAAGCATACGCGGCGACAGCCGCAAAGTTACACTCTTACGGTCCAATGCCATTGTATGTCTCGCAACCTGGGCGACAGGTGTGCTTTTTGGTGACACATTGAAGACATAAAACCGACCAAGCTCACAACCAGAGCTGTCGCTCTGCACATAAAAAGGTGGGGTGTAAAGGCGCTGAGAAGAAGCAAAGGACTCACACACTGAGTTGCGCCAATACACCCCGATTCATTACTGGTCGTCTCTCCAGTCCCAGTATTCATCGTAAGCATCCTGAGATGCATACTGACCATTATCATCGTAACGATAGCGACCTTGGCTATCTCTGTAGACCGCACGAGGTTCGTTAGCCGCCTGCGAGTCATTGTAGGCACGATACGCTTCGCTGCTCGCATACTGACCACTGTCAGAGTAGCGGTACTGTCCGTAATCGTCTACATACACTTCTCGAACAGAAAGCGTTTCGTCATCTACGTCATCCTCTTCATCCTCGTAATCATCTTCATAATCGTCTTCGTAATCGCCCCAAGACGTGTCAACCACATCTTCAAACGCATCTTCGTACTCGTCGCCGCCGTCGTAGTCGCTAGTGTGTTCACCAATAACCTCATAGCGCCATGTGCGACCCTTTGAGTTGTTGTAATCCGAAGGGATGGACACCACATCAGCGGGGTTAATCTTGAGAATCATTACACGCTCACCGCCAAAAGACTTGAGGTAGGAGATAGAGCAAAAATGCAAGCCCTGCGAGCAGGTGCGATCCTTGTCTTCATCCACCTCGTTCCGAGCCATAGAACACACCTGGCCTACGCTATTGTCAAACGTGCCACTGTAAACGTCCTTATAATCCCTGCGAACTTTCTTGTAGGCGAGGAAGTGACCGTCGGGCGTAATGGGCAGGTTGCAAACTTCCAGGAAGCCATAAAGCTCGTCCACTGCGCGCTTCGAAGGATTCTTCTTCAAATTGTGCAGGAAGTTGACTAGCGGCTCAACAGGGAAGTCGTCTTCCAGCATACGCAGCAACCGATCTGTCAGCGCATTGTGGAAGGGCTTACCATCCCAATAAACATCGCCATTCTTCACCTCAAGGAGACCTTGGGCATAGTTAGCGAGTTGACGGGTCAGATCGACAAGGTCAGGAATCGCATCCCAATCCTGTGCCTTTATGGCATTTACGATCTGTTCAAACTTCGGATGCAGACCACGCTTGATAATGTGGTGAGTGTTCTCAATCACAATCGTCAGTGTGTCTTCATCAACCAAAATATACGGAAACATCTTTACTCTCCTGTGTGCATTGTGTACATTATAGCACCATATTGTGCCGTTGTCAAGTAGTATTTACTACCTGTTGTCAATCATCTTCACATAATCAATCATTAGTTGCCATTTGTCTTTCCCAATGCGATTGTAGTAATCGTTGCCCAACTTGACCACACTCAACATTGGGTATTTGGTTTTTATCTTATCTACCAACTTCTCCACGGCCACTTCGTTTGAGTCCAGGCTATATTTGTCAAAGTTCTTCTTGGGGAAGAGCTTGCGCATTGAAGCAAGGATGTTATTGAAGCGGGATACTGCGGTCCGCATTGCGGCATCATTCTTCTTTGCGTCGCGGCACTCCAAATACATAGTAGCCAACTGTCCAAAAGAAGTATTTGGGCTAACCGCTACATAATTCTCTAATGCCTTGACTGAGACATTTGTAAAATCGACCAAATCAATAATCTGTGACCTGTTCTCTACGAGCAGGGCAGCATTGCGAAGCTTGTTCCAATCCAGCTTGTCAAACTTAGCTTCAATATAATCGAAGAAGTTTTTCCAATCCGTCTTTTCCTGGATAGCCTTTGTGGACGTCTTCAACACACCGTAAAGGTGGTCTGTCAAATTGAATCCACACAGTTCCTGGACTACGTCCTTGTATGTCTCTACAAACCCTTCCGCGCTATAGCTGTGGTTTTCACCAACAATAGTCTTATTCATCAGCGGCACATAAAGGAATGTCGTATCAACTGACGGCTCAAGATCGGCAAAATCATCTTCTGCCTTAACTAGTGTCCACATCCTTGAACCATAGCGACCGTTGTCCCTTTGTTCAAAATTCAAAACACCGATCTGTCTCTCGATCTTGCCGGCTGCGCCTTTTACGTTTCCAGGCATGTCGCTGGTTCTAAAAACTTGGCTTGCATGCGGACGACCAAGCATCTTCAATGCCTTCTTGAACGCCGCTTCAGGATCAGCCTTCTTATCAGTGGGCTTTATAACCACAAATTCCATTCCGCGCATCTTCGGGAACATTTTTGCGTTATATGCCGCCTTAATCCTGCGGTTAGCATCGCCAACGCCATCATGCAGAACAACATACGTCTCCGCTGGGCACCAAACGAGGCAACCAGATGTGTTTTCAAAATACTGTGCACCGTTGTTGCTCATCCGCAGACCATCACCGTTGCGTGAACTGATGTGGTGGATTTGGTTGCTAACAAACCTCAGATCAGGAAACTTCTTGATAAGGGTCGGGTACTCAATACCTGCCTTATAGTCCGTGTAACCGATCTTAGACATGCTGTCAACCTTCTTGGGGTTGTCCTGTATCCAGCGTATAATGGCTGGCCTAAAGAAGTCCGCGTTCGTTGCCATCAATTCGTTAAAAAGTACACCACGTTCCCACGGGGACTTCTTTGTCTTCAGTTTTTCTTCGAGGTAGACGACCAATCCTGCGAGGATTTCCTCGCCCTTGCGTTCCAGCGTCTTCTTTGTCAGCGGAACGTAACTCAACTCTTCCCTCGAAGCAGCAATGTCCAGTTCGCCAATTTCAAATTCAATCGCTACGCCAAGGTTGTCGTAAACATTCTCCAACTCCTTGCTGAGGTTTGCGTTTTTGGCGTTGATCGGATAGGCCACGTTACCCATAACCGCCACAGAGTCGGGGCGGCTCCAGCTACTCTCCGGCTTCAAAATATGCACGCCAGGAACAATGTTTTCCTGCGAGTATTCTTGCTTCTCTACTGTAAGATCTACACCCTCAAAAGTTGGGGTGACCTTGAACCATTTGAAGACGCCCCGTGCTTCGCGTTCAAAATAGCGCACATCGTCGCGCTCTACGGGGAAGGACACCTCTACGCCGTTGCCTTCGGTTGTCTTTTCTTCGGTCAACCGCGCAATGTTTGGGATGCCTTGGTCGCCAATAAAGGCGCTGTAAACCCGCTTCATGCCATCCTTAATGGCTGTGACACTGAAGTTGGTCGTGTAAGAGAAAGGTGACTTGCTACCAAGACCCATGCAGCCCACAAAATCGTTGCTGTCTTGCTTGGTGCTTTCAAAATAGGTTGTGTAGATGTTGATAACGCCGTCATTATCCAGACCAACACCGTAATCACGGATGCTGAGGGTCGGGTTCAACCTCGTAGGAAGGTGAACAGTGAACGGAACGTCTGCTTTGCCTGCGGCAACGTGACTGTCATAAGCATTACAGCCCAGCTCTCGCAGGATTGCTTGGTACTTATTGGAGTACAGGCCGCTGGATAGGATCGAAAACGCCTTTGCGGAGTTCTTGATGCGGAACTCGCCTTGGGTTTGCAGCCCACTTGTCAATACGGGAGTCGATTTGACTTCTAACTTCATCTTTTCTTCCTCTGTTCTCAGTGTGTAATTACATTATACAAGAAGATATGCCATTTGTCAAGAACTAAATCACCTTATATATCAACTACTTATCGACTTTCTGTGCAGATTTCGAACTGCTGTGACCTCACAAGCCGCAAATCTCGCGGTTGCAGCAAGGGATTTTTTGTCAATTACGTGTTCAGACCAACCATCATGCATATTCAATTGTATGTTGTTATTGAAGTGTTTTGGTATTAATTCTATGTAATCAAGATTCCCCAAATTAGATTGGAACAATAATTTGTCTACAAATCCAGTCACGGTGGCAATTGCTTCTGTTTTCTCGTTCGCTTCCACAAAGAATTGTAAGTGCTTGTTCGTGACGTAAAAAGTTTTCACTTGTCGTGTTTCTCCAACACGGTCAAAATATCTCGGGCAAGCTCGTACTGACTCTCGCAAGTAGCCATACTGACTAATTCCTTCAACGGAATGATGATTGCTTCCCGTGCCAACACATCACGGGGGCTAACAGCCCCAATGCCTTCTTGTTCCAGCACCCTATATTCTTCTGAATTATGGGATTCCACATCATAGCCACTCAACACAGAACACTCTATCCTGTGTCCTGCCATTACATCCTCAACTGCGTCTTTCGCTTCTTTCAAGCCCAGACCAGTTAACTGACGGAGAGCCTTAATCGCAGCAACCTTATTGGTCGTTCTCCTGCCGTGTATTGGGTAGAGTGTAATGTTGCTCATGCTTCTTTCCTGTACCAGCCTCTGGTAAATGTGTATCCTTCGCTCTCAAGGGCCCGTGCCATGTTGTCTCGACCAACGGGATTAGCCGTGACCAGGTAAACGTTTGGTGGCAACAAATTGCGCTTGATTGCCCAATTCAAAATTGTGTAACCTGTTGCCTCAGGTTCACCAAGATCATGATCTAGGTAGAGGTGAGTCAACACACCCTCATGCTGCATAAGTGCCAAACAGGCGTCGGTGCTGGTTCGAGCAATGTCGTCCATGCCCTCTGGTTCGCGCAGGTCGTCAATCAGCAAATGAAATTCCTTCATTCTCCTCTCCTCGGAATAGCGTTAGCCGCTGCTTCGTCCCAGTCTACAAACCGTGCCATCAAAAAGGCTTCCACAGCCTCAACACTGTCAAAAATGTCAGTGCCAGTGCGATTGCTTGTGACCACAATATATCTAGGTCCCCAAATCATCACCTCGCCGTCGAGGGTGCGGGCTTTGCAAAAAGATAGGGTGCGGACCATCTTGCCATTAGCAAGCTTTGTCGCCTCGCCTCCACCTAACACGCCATAAACCTCATTCAGTCCATTGTCGTTTAGGAAGCCTTCAAGGCGGTCCTGTAAATCGCTACGTGCGCTCATGTGTGTATCCTTTGTTTCAGTGTCTATATTATACTAAAAGATGAACCAAAAGTCAAGAACTAAATCACCTTATATATCAGTAATTTAGCTCTCGCCATCAACTTTTTGCGCCTCATTCCACATCTTTTCAACATGCGCGTAGTCAGGATGCTCGGGAAGGATAAAGAGAAATCCGTCCTCGAACTGATGGAGGACGCAAGAATGCCATCCCTCCAATCCATCATGCAGGCGCTGCGCCCAGTTAATCGTCTCACCGTGGTTGAGAAGCCAAAGTGTGTCTGGGTCATTGTGATCCTGGCCCATTCCCCACTGCCAGTACGCATCGCCACCAAACTTGACGGGGCGCGGGTCCTTACCCTTCCACACTGAAATCTCAGTGAAGTGGTGGTCAAACTGGGTAAACTTCATCTTGAACGGTGCGGGCATCTGTATGTCCTTTGCTTTACCATACCTATATTATACGATAAGATGAATCAAATGTCAAGAACAAAAAGCCCTTGCAAATCAATGACTTACAAGGGCCCGAAAATATGTGTATGGTAATCAGTAACTTACGTCACCGACTAATTGTATCTTTTTAGCTAAATTTCAGTATGAAAAGCACCAAAAATACGTTTGCAAGTGTAATACCAGCCGCAGCTATTATACCAGCAATCTCTTCTTTAGTCATTCCCTGAAAGGTCTCTCTCATAAACCTCTTCATCGTATCCTCCTGTGTTATACTCTTTTAAATCTTCAATCATTTGCTGCTCTGCAACAACCTCAGGGCGTGTTAAAGAATCGGCTTTTTTCATATAGCCTGATTTCCTTGGGTTGGAACAATATCTACAGTATCGTCTGCATGGGCATTTCCACGATTGTTTGCGGAAGCTGCCGACTTTCTCTTTTGGGAACACCTCGTCGTATGTGTCGTATTCCCAACGATTAACCTCTACACCCTCTCCAGCTAAATCATAATAAAAACGATATTTTAATGCTCGTTTTGTGCGCAAATGTCTACGCGGATCATAAAACGTATAACGATTATATTGTATCTCTAATCGTATCTGTTTTTGCTGATACTTGGTCGTAAGGTATCTTCTCTGCTCTCTCTTTTCCACAGTGCCTCCATATTCCCAAATTGTCCGCCGCTCTTAACGGCGTTACATGGGCTTAGTTAGCATGTGGCATTCTCCTTTACTTAATTATAAGTGTATTTATTACATCTATATTACTGTCATAAATTCTTGCAGTAATAACATGACCTTGCATTTTATCTACTACTGTTAAAGACAATTTTTCACCGTCTAAAACAACATTATACACTAGTTTATCCTTCCCGTCAACCGAAATTACAACAAATTGTCCTTTTTGCAGTGTTACACCTGTATCGTACGTGTAATCCGCAAAAACTGGGAAAGATAAGAGTAACATTAAGATTGCGGCTAATCCTTTCATCTTTTTCACTCCTATGTCTGTATCTATCTATGTATTTATCGTTCCTTGATAAATAACTGCGCAGAAGCAATAATTCTGCTTGGTAAGCCTGTTTTTCGCGAGGCAGACGACCACCAATTCATAATGCAATGTCGCATTATGATACAAGATAAGGAAATTAAAATGGGACGTCCATTAAATAAGAAGTTTTTCGGTGCTCCTGGCTCCGGATATGAAGTTGTGTGTTTGGCTGACGTAGGTGCTGGCAGTGTAACATCGTATATTGTAGAGCAGCGTTCAAACAGCAAATATCGTGTTGCAGAAGTTGCTACACCAGCTAATACCGCAATTTGCAAATTAGTTGATGCAACCCCAGCAGCAACTGGTGAAATGCAAGTTTTGGTAACACCAGAAAATGCCGTAACACCTCTACAGGCTACTGTAACGTTTACGGCCGCTGGTGGAACAGGTGCACTAGCAACAGTAGCGATTGCTGAGGCTGGTTATGGTTACTGGACTGCTGGCACAAACGTGGCTATCGGTGGTACCTCAGATGGTACTATAAACTATACAGTAGCTAACGGTTCACTAGCAACAGTTTCAATTAATACTGCTGGTACAGCAAATACAAATGCTACAGTTGATATTGCTGATGCACCAGCTGCTAATCCACCAACCCAATCGGCACGTATTATTAATGCTCACCAGGTTAAAACCTTTGAAGGTAATACATATGTGTGGCCAACCAATTCCCCACTAGGTGGCGCTCGTGGTGACTATCCAGAAGCTGATATCGGTAGCTAAAGAACTTAGCTAAGTTGATAATGGAAAGCCCCTTAATTGGGGCTTTCTTTTTATAGTAATTCCAGTATTTCTAATAATGAATCGTCATCTCGGCGGCGCGATTCTAACGTTATATCATACTTGGTCGTGAGGAATGGATTCTCAGTTGAGGATAAGATGTCCGAAATAATTACATCGTCATCGTGTGTAATAATGAAGTTACCAAAATCAAAGAACTCTTGTTTGGATTTTCCACCAAACTTAATAATTCCGTCAGGCTCATAGGAGTATACTGTAACTGGTTTTGCTTGCTGTACATCTTTATACAGCTTGATAAATTCGCTGTCTCCAACAGGCTCTGTCTTTGGTACCTTTGGAAGTGTCTTGATGAATTGGTACTTGCCAGGTACGAACGATACTAGTGAACGACCTCCGACGGTGATTGTATTCTCGAAGAACGCCTCAGAACTGTATACATAGGTGTGGCGTATTGGACGACGGTGAACTGGTTTGCGAGCTGGTGTGCCTTTACCGCCGCGACCCGTGCCTTCACCTGCTGTAAAGATAACAGTAGTGTCACCACCTGTAATAAGGTTGCCATTGGAATCATAGGTTCTAGTAGCAGTGGTTAGTGTCTCACCACCAATAATAATATTGCCACTGGAGTCATAGTTCCTAGTAGCAGTGGTTAGTGTCTCACCACCAATAATAATATTGCCACTGGAGTCATAGTTCCTAGTAGCAGTAGTTAGTGTATCGCCACCAATAATGATTGGGCCAGTGGATACGTAGTCCTTGGTAATAGCAACCAGCGTCTCGCCGCTAATAATAATGATACCAGAGGAGTCATACGTAATATCTGCTTCGACCGTAGCCGTGCCACCCATTGTAATATCGGTGCCTGGCGGTACTGGGACTAGGAGCGGTTCTAGGACACCTTGTACACCAACTGTTAGTGGGGTTGCCCAATCTAAGGCACCTTGTGTGGCTAGGGTTAGTGAATCTGCTAATGCAAAGCCACCTGCTCCTGTTGCTTCAGGATAAACGTAAATCGTAGGATCGGTTACCGATATCCAGCTATAGGTTGATGTGCCGCTAGCGGTTAGACCGCCGGATGTTGTGTACGAATACGTGCTTGGTGGTAAGGCGCCCGATGCACCAATGCTTGTGCCGGAGCCAGTAGGAAATGAACCAATGCCCGTAGACATTATACGTGTCCTAGACCAGCGTTAAGTGCTGGACTTCCTGAGCCTAAGCGGTAGTCGTGGTTTGCCTTGTCCACAAACAATGGATCACCAACAACGTTATGAGCACCAATACCATAATCGTGATTTGCATCTACATTATGGTATGTGCAATCTATCGGCACTGTCACGTTATGTGTAAGATTATAATCAATAGTGACTACAGCTGGAGTTGCTGTCCAGATGCCAGAATTGTAATCTGTTATAATATTGTTAAAAGCAACACAACCAGCGCCGCCCATATATATAGCAGTTGCAACAGTATCTAATGAGCCATCAAAAACATTGTGGTAGGCGCACCCTATATATGCAGAAACAGTATTGGTTCCTAAGGAATTATAAAATATAGAATATTGCATAGTTCCTGCACTTGATATTTCTGCACTAGAGGCTGTGTTGCTATGCACTGTACAACCGTATATTAACGAAGTCGAATTATTAATCGACAACGTTGTTGTTGTGGTGTTATATGCGACAATAGTATCAACCAATGCACAACTTATTCCATTCATACGTAAGGCATTAGTACCAACACCATTTATAATTTCGCAATTATATATTCTTACATAATTTAAACTATTAAATTCTATACTAGTGCCTGTTGCACCATCAATAATAAAATTATGAATATGATTTCCAGAGCCCGCAGTAAGTCCATAAAACCCGTTAGTAGTAGGTGTTATTGTAACTTTTCCGTTGTCGTTTGGCGTTGTTGTATAACCCACAAAAGCAATGCCGCGACCCGTGTTTCCTACGCCAGCGTTAGCCTTCAATACAACGTCTTCGCTGTATGTTGTGCTGGCCTTTACGTATGTTCTATCGAATGGGGCTGAACCGTTTCCAGCGGTCATTGTGTCTGCGGCTTTTTGTATGGTGGCCCAAGCGTTACCTGCGCCTTCAGCTAATCCAGTGTTACCGTCGTTTCCTACTGCTCCATCTACATAGTATGTTGTCATAGTAGCATTAGTCTCGCGTTATGGTTACTGGATCGTTTGCTCCGCCGGCGGATGTGATGGTCTGTGAAATAGCTGGTAGTGCGGTTCTGCTTGTTGGATCGACAACGAGTGGCACACCGGAGCGCAAACCGTGTATTTGGTGTAGCTCATCGAGCCACGTGCTTTGTGATGTGCCGAAGCCTGCGTTGATAAGGTCCACAATGTTAGACGTGTTACTATTGATCGTAATGTTATTTGGCTGTCCTAAAATAACATCAGCTGCGACATATGCGTTGCTACCGTCGGCAGCAAATAGGTTTCCAGATATAAGTAGGCGGTATGAGCCTGGAGCTGGTTTGATTTTCCAGCCGTTTTGTAAGAAGAATGTACTACCAATGTTGCCCGTTGGGGTTGGCTCACCACCAATCGCTGTTATTGCTTGTAGGTACGCTGGGTTGTCTTGGTGTTCTACCAGACCAAGATTACATATCCACTCTTTCCAAGCACTATAGATATCACTCTTAACATCAATAGCAGTCTCGCCTTTATTTATGAGAATGAGTTTATTTGGGCCGTCAAAAGTTACTTTGTGATAAAGCTGCCAATATGCCCACTCATAATTATAATAAACTAGGTTTGGCATGGTAGTTTATGCTCTGTCAACCCATGTAACACTCATAATAGCGTCTGTGGTTCCGGCTCCTAAGTTCTCTGCTGTAATTGTAACTGTTCGAGATGCAGTCCCATCAGCATTTAGATATACCTCTGCGTTGGAGTTCTCAAACACTACTCCTTGCCCGGCAGATGCAATACGAGAAAGAGTTAGCGGTCCTGACACATCTACAACTGCATCCAGCGAGACTCTCATAGCTCCCTCCGGTGTCGCTAAATTAAATGTACCGCTCGAATATGTAGAACCCGCATATATTCTAAAAACTACTAATTCATTTGTAGATCCATAGTATGCAGAAATAGCGTCAGATATAATTCTATTAACTTTACCACCCATTGTTGGGGCTGAATCAAACGCAGCAATGAGCGTTTCACCACTACCGGATGTAAGCGATACTGGCGGTGATACATATGTATGTGTATCTTCGTGTGAATCTTCAACATCAGAACCATCTGTATACACCATTGCACAAATTAATTTTGTTGATGTTGGACCCGATGTGGTTGATGTATTAGTGTTTTCAATTGATAACGGTAACGATCCTGAACCACACCAAGGGCTTACGTTGTTATTTGCATTTTCAACTTTGTGTACATTTATTCGCGAACCATCAGGTCCGTATACTGAGAATCTAACAATACCTGACCCTAACCACTGATAGTCAATTGACCAGATATTTGCCTTAGTTACATCGATATTCATTGTACTCTTATTATAAACACCCGAAGAACCATCCACTCTATCTTCTGACCATTCTGTTTGATTAACGACTGTATCAATGGTTGATCCTGTTGTAGTAGATCTAGTAACACAAGAAAGCGTTGTACCTTCTAGTTGGAAGAATGCTCCGCTTTCTTCAGAAAAGAAACCCCATCTGCGTACATTATCTGTTTTGCCTGCATCACCTTGGGCTAGAGACATCATCCCACCGCGTCCCATGCCTGGAATATACGGATAGAAAATATTAGTCCTGCGAATTATTGAAGAACCAGGATTGCCATCAACCTCTAAATCAACAGCCGCCTCATTTGGCAACCATGTTGTGCTACCGCCACTAACAATTATGTCACTTAGTCCTCTGTGGTCTTTACTGTATTGGAATTTAAATGAATCTTCAACTTTGGGACTTGAAGTACGAGTTAGACCGAACACATCAAGCTGTTGGTTACCATCTTGGAATCTGACAAATGCCGAACCAGTATTGTCTATATTTTGTCCCTGGTAAGGATTGTCTGCACTTACTATTGACGTTTGGTTTGTATACAGTTCTTCTACGGAAACCACGACACCAGTTATAATACCATCAAATGTTAAGGTTTCACCTACAGAAGGTAATTGGACTGGAGAATTATCTGTTGCGATGATTCCAACTGTACCTGTACCTGATACAGCACCATCTGAACGTACAACTGTACCCAAATATCCACTACCACTACCAGTTGCTAATTCCCTAAGTAGTATTGGTCCGTTTGTTATGGTATTTAATACCACTGAAACAGCATACAGTGATGTTACCGCCGGCCCAGTACTCTCTGGCGGTATCTTAATTTGATTGTGTGCTCCGAATTGAGATGTTGTCATTATAAATTCCTAACTTGTTATCTATTATTTATCATTATCCTGCGCATGACGGCGGAATCGAATTACCTTACTGTTAGTTTTTATCATTTCGTACAAATCTTATTTCTGGGGCACGGCGTGTCAACGTATCAAATTCGCCGCCCATATTGTCCATCACCTGCAATAGCTCATTTTCTGTGGGGATATGAACCACTACCTGTATATCTACCCCCACGAACTCCTTTTCAATAATTGGATAAATAAGATTCCATAAGTTATGATCGTGATCTTGGGTGATAAGTGGCATCGAAATGACATTTTGTTTGAGATCTTCTGCCTTACGTTTTACGCTACGCACAATCAACTGTAATGCATCAAAATCAATTGGACCACCTGGTTCCTCTTGGCATATACCTGCGGCAATATGTTGACCGCCTGAGGTCTGTGTCCAAACAACGTCACCAACTGCGGGTGGATTTGCATCCATTCCCTCGAGACTGTCCATTGGTTGGAACATCTGATTCTTTGGGGCAAACGAAGAAGAAAAACATGCCTCTGCTTCTTTCTGGAAATCTTCTGTGTTCTCATTTTTGTTATTAATGGTATAAAATATAACTTGATGCCCAGAGAATACAAAATTCCCCATTGTGTATAGTATTTTCATTACGAAATCTCTTGTTGTGTAAATGCTGTTGGCATTAATGCCCCTAGCTCGTCGTAACGACCACCCTCCATAAACCATTTCTCTTTGGTGATAATTTTTGTATGATCCTGTGGATTTAAGTCCCAGTAAAATGTAAATGATGCCCAATTCTGTTGTATGTTAGCATCTAACTGTGGATCAATGATTGATTTTATAGCTTCTAATTCTGGCGTCAGATCAGCACCGCGCTTCATATACTTAATGATTTTGAACATATTGCCGCGCATTTGCTTGCGTTTGGTCCATTGGTCACCCCTGCGCTTTGGAACAATTAGCCACTGATTTCGGAATGTTGCCATTTCTACAAACTCGGCTTCATCAAGATTACTCTCTTTGTTGGTAAGACCCTTTGCCATATTTAGTAGTTGTTCATCTGAAAATTGTTCGCTCATAATAATTCCTATAATTAAAGAGATAAGGGAGTAATACTACTCCCTTGTATTTATCATTAATATTTTCCGTGATTAAAGAAAAGGGAGCGTTGCGCTCCCTTATCTTTCCATTGCAATATAATTATTGCTTATACTGGGTTTGAGCCATTGTAGTTACGTTCTAGAGCCGCAACCGCCGATATTGTAATACCAGTAGCGTTTACAATGCTACCTGAGGCGATAACGAACTGTGCCGTTGGCTGACCAATAGCAACCAGTGTTACTGGTGCTGCCGTCGATACTGAACCTGCACCACGCTGGACGTTTGTATCATATGCATACGTAAACGTAATAGATGTTGTGCTTGAGGCTACTGATCGTACTCCGCCGTGTGTTGAACCACCGACCGCATTAATGTATCCAGTGATCGGATTAGCTGTTGGAGTTGTTGCATCTTCAACAATAATCGCGTTCGCTGTACCATAGTCTCTGCCCAAATTGTCACCTGCATCATCATTCGTAAAGAACAACCAATATTTGGCTTGGGTATCGTTTGTTAGGTTCGGGTTGAATACCAACGAACCAGATGATGTGAACGGGAAGTTCTGAGCTGTGCTAGTGTGATCAAAGAATGTCGCGTTGTTGATGTCGTTTGAATCAAGGTCATCTATGAACAAGTTCAAGCCGCTACCTGTTGGAGAAGCAAAACTCATCAATAGATCGTTAATGTTACCAATGAAACCTACAAGACCTAATGAACCTGCTGGAACAAACGTTCCTGCACCTTGGTCAATGTCTGACGATGAACGTAGTTCAGATTGAATAAACTGGAATACGTCCTGTAGTCCACCACCGTTACCAGTGACCTTCCAATTAAAGGATAGATCATCTGGACCAATTGTGCGCTCAAAGCCTTTCTCAACCGCAACTATTGTGCCAGCTGCTGGAGCACCGGTTACGTTAGAAGCAAATGTCTCATATATAACAACAGTTGTTGCAGATGTACGCGATAGTACCGTGTATCGACCATCAATTGTTCCTGTACCTGTTATCTCAATCATATCGCCTGATTGTACATTCACAGTAACATAAGCGTCATCTTTGTAATCAAATCCGAGAGTGTTGCCGCCGGTTAACGCAATTGTGTTAAGGCCGGTAACAGTTATATCGGTAATTGGGGTTGTTGTTTGTGTAGCAGCCGAGGACTGTACGGTCTTATTCTTATACTGTAAGTACATTCCTGCTTCTACTACATGATACTGTGTTCCAATTGTCTTACTTGTTGTTGGGAACTGTTGATCTGTAGTATCTACAACTAATGTCGTTGTTCCAGCAGTAATAATATCGTAAGCTCCATCACCTTCATGCACATGTAGTAGATGAGGTTCTGAGGTACCAGCTGTTATTGCGATTTCTGTTGAATCACCGTTAGTTCTTGCCCATGCATCTGCTAGAGTTGCGCAAAGATAAAATGTGCTGGATGAAGCTACCGAAACGTAATATACTGTTCCGTCTACTAATCCAGAAATTACTGTGCCGCCGTTAATGTCATATATTATGCGATCACCTGTGCGTAAGTTATGATTTGCTTGGGTAATTATGTTTCCAGCAACTGCTGTTGACGCATCGAAGCTAATGTCATAAAACTGTGTGATAATAAGAATATCACCAGCAGCAACGCCGGCTGCTGTAAAGTCTTGAGCAGTATGAGTTAATGTGCCTGTTACACCAGACGTATTAACCAAGCCCGTTGCGGTTGCTTCAACTAGTGTACCAGTTGTTTGTGCTGGGAATAGCAGACTTGAGTAAATTTCAAAGTCTGTGGCTGCGTTAGTTGCTGCCCAACCTGTACCAAATGTAAAGTCGTTACCTGAGACCGACTCAAATTCAGTAACGGTTAGCGTTGTTGTTGCAACATTTGTAATTTCATAGTAACCAATGTCAACATCAGCTTCTGTTATGCGCAAAATGTCACCTGCGATTACGCCTGCTGCCGCAAAATCACCTACGGCAGTCGATGTAAATGTATTCAAGTTGATAGTCTTACTTCCATCTGTGCCTGAGGATATTGCTACTGGGGTTGTTGCAAACCTATATGGGTTTGTACCTAGCAACTCAGCATCAGATAATGTAATGGCAGTATCAACCGTGTGAGCCAATGGGAATCGGTTTACAATCGTTTGGATTGTTGTTACACCAATATCTGAAATCTGTGATCCAGCATATGTTCGTCCCTTTTTGCGTACGAACAGTTTTAGATATGTTGTAAAGTCGTCTGTTGGGGTATTATCTGCTGATGCGTCAGTGTATACACGTAACGCCTCGTTTACAGGACCTAGGAACGTAAAGTCAACTTTTGGTGTTACAACAGATGTCTGTTGGTAATATACCTGAGCATCTGCATCCACGCTACCCAACGTAATAATACCCGTCTCACGAGCAAGATCACCTGTACCAACGTCTGTTTTTTCTGCCCAACCAGCTGTACGTACTTTCTTACGTGTATAAGAGTTGAACCAATCCCAATTATCATGGGATGTACCACCACCAATTTCAAACTGTTCCGACGTAATAGCTTCGTATGGGAATTGGTGCCTAATTAAGTCATCGTTATATTCTGGAGTCAATGTAGTTATTAATGAGTCAACGCGCCATTCTTCCTTACCGAAAGAATAAATAGCCTGCTGTGAGATTCCGTCTTTTACGTCACCGAGACCATCACCAGATGTGTCGTTGCCTAAAATTGCTTCGCTTGTTGATGCACCGTTAGTGAATATACCAACGATCAATCTGTTATGTAGTACAGTTGTGCCTGTACCATCATCAGCTAGTGTGATGGCTGTACCAGCAACCGCATTTGCGTAAGTTGTTGCTAGTGAAATGTTACCAGCATCTACTCGAATAACGTAATATACGTTAAGGTCTGTTAAATTGCTGTCGATTGTTCCGCCTGCGACTGCTACTACTGAATCACCAGTTACATAACCGTGTGTTGCGATTGCAATCACGTTACCAGTAATACTTGTTGCTTCTGTATAGGACGTTGACTGAACCGTTAGGCTTGTTGTTTCTGCACCAGCAACACCATCATCAATCATTGCTAACGAAATCGGGTTATTTGCGCCTGCAGTTGGTGTTGTTCTCACATAATAGTGTCCGCCGTTAACGTCATTTTGTATTGCTACAACATCTCCAGCGACAACACCATCAGTATTAAAGTTTTCAGCTCCGCCTGGAGTAAGTGTACCTGCTGTGTCAACATATACATTAGTATATGTTACACCTGTATTCCTTTGGGTATCACCAACCGGGTATATCGAAACTCTCTGCGATGCGCTGTTAAAAATAACATCATATCTCGATAGTAGATCAGGATCTGTAATAATTGCCATTTAAATGTTCCTCTCCTCAAATTTATGCGTAAGGGCCTTGCTTATATTTATATTTATCTAAACTTGCGAAAAATATTCTGCTTGTGTTTATTATAGTGGATTATTGTATGTACGGTCTGCGGTCTGTTGGATTGGGATAGACTGATTTGACGCTGCAAGATTTTGCTCGATGCGGACCTCTTTATAATCAAGATGAAATACGATAATTGCAACGTTTGGTGTGAATGATGCATCGTACGAGTATGTAAACGAGCCGTTGATAGTTAATCGAAAAGTTGCGTTAGTACCGCCACCGCCCGTTACAGACACAGGATTCGTAGGATTAACGCTGTATAAACCTACAATGACGATGCTGTCTACCGAAACTACTGTGCCGCCAGAGACAGTAACATTAAGCTGTGCTGCTGTGCCTGTGCCACCAACTACGGTTAGTGTCTGAGCACCATTAGTATAACCAGACCCACCATTAATAATAGTGGCCTTAGTAACACTACCAATAATCTGCTCAGAACCTGCTAGTTCTTTGCTGAAATTAGTTGTATCGTCGAGATTTATAATACGGACCTCGGAGTCTGTTTGTATGCCAGTGAGGGTTAATGCTACACCGTTATTTAGGGTAACTGTTCCAGTTGAACTATTAAGTACGCTTGGGGTTGTCCCGCCTGATATATTAAGTACCAGGTTACCAGTACCACCAGTTGGATTAAAATGTATTGCTGCATTTGCATCGCCCGTTGTTCCACCGTTGGCATCTGTACCAGAGGAATACCCTGTCCAGGTATTACCAGTGAAACTATATGTGCCAGCAGTATTAATCTCCATACCATGACCGGTACCTACACTTATAAAGTCAGTATATGTTATGTTCTGTGGATTATTAGATAACATTGCTGGTGAATTGGTACTATCTGCAAATGTGCAGCTAGTAAATGTTGCAGAGCCTTGTGTAACTAATCCACATCGTCTCCAAGCCGTGCTAGTAAGGGTACTATTTGACTGGAATATAAACGTATCCATATCTGCAAATGAGCAACTATCTATTGTCACAGTCGCATTATCAACAACCTCAAGTCGGCCTGGACTTGCTGTACCAAGAGAGTTAAACGAAATTGATGACCAATCGACAACTGAACTTGCGTTGTTAATTTCAACCTTATTAAAATTTGCTGTTACCCATTTGGTATTATCAACAGTGATAACTTTGTTTGAATCCTTAAAGTCAACCGCCGTACCTGCTAATCCAAGAGACATTAATCCCTTCCACAAGAAACTGGATGGTGTTATAGTCTGGAACAGTCCCCAACGATTGTATCCGTTCGTTACATCGTTATAATCGTTTGTTGTACCCATACCTGTAAACGTGGCGTATCCATCTGCAAGAGCGCCAGCAGTTGCCCGAATAGCGCATCGGCCATATCGAATTGCGTCTGAAAGATAAGGGTTTCCTTTCGATGGTACTGTTACAGCGTTGAATGCCCAACCAGCATATTGTTTGACTGTGGTTGGTGTACCAACAGTGAAAGAGGCTGTTGGTAGAACTGCTGGATCACCAGTCGCAAGGTTAAGCCAACCTCCATAAACGTAGGTATCGCTGCCACCATGTGTATAAGCATAAAAGTCGGCGAGGCTGCTACCGATCGCTGTGCGAATACCGCCATTGGATTCAAGGTCTAATGAGTTTGGTGTTGCATAATACATCCAATGCAAAATAGCACCATCTGTTGGAATAGTTACACCAGACCCAAAGTTCGCCAATAGTATCCCAACACCCGTTTTAACTGTGGTTGATATGCACTGAGTTCCTTGAATGAACAAATCGGTTTCATTTTCCTCGACAGTGTTGGACACACTGGTCCAACCACTCGCGGTTGACTCATTCCACACAACGCCTTCCGCCAGGTCAAATGTTGCAAGGTCGGTTGTATATACAGGAACGGCCATTAGTTAGTAGCTCCCATGTTTGCTGCTCCCTCTCTCACATATGCAATAACTTGTGCAGCATCCATGCCCGCTGGAATAAGAGCGTTGCTACTATCAGTGGCAACAACCGCAACACCTTTTTGTTGGTATTCTTTTAACACTTTATCAACAGCAGGTGTTAACCAGATTCCTGCGTATCCAGGTTCGATCAACACAATCACCACAGGAACATTAGGGAGTTTTTCAATAACAATATGAGACTTATTAGGTTTCATATCCTCACTCATGTCACCTTGCAGCCAAGCACAATTAAATGTGCGGCAAGATTGCGGTCTAGTATTATATATGGTGCAACCAATTGCGCAATTGGAACAGGTTGTTCCTACGGGTTTTGCTAACTCCGGAACATGCGTAACTGTACAACATAATGTGCAATCACCGCAACTACGTTCCATTATTCTTCCCCGCTATCGTCTTCCTCATCAAAGACCTCAGATTCTTCAATGTGCGTTATCATTCCACGCTTGTCGCGGTGCACATTCTTGATAGTCTTTTTGCTGGGCATTTGTAGATTTACAATTGGTGTTGGGATTTCAATATTTTTGATCTCGTCAATTTTGCCTTCCAGCATTGCCACTGTATCTGAGAGGGACGTAATAGCTTCAATTAGTTTTGCGTTAATGTCGTTGGTTGCTTCAACCAGCGTGTTTACAGATTCTAAAATTTTCTTATTGGTTTTATTAGCAGCACCTAGTAGCTTTTTGCTTTCTTCGCGCTGTTCATTAAGTAGTGTTTTAACGGACTCCATCACGCTCTCAGTTAACACTGGTTGCGGTTGTTGCACTGGAGGCATAGGCACCTCTACGTTAACCTCTGGCAAACGGGTCAGCGAATCATGTTTTACGCGCAAACCTCCTTCAGTTACGATAGGTTCTTTGTCTTCTGCGTAGTAATCTTTAAACGATTTTGGCATGATCTTTTCCTATTATTCTAATGTAAGTCGTAGGGTGACTTTAATTTGGTCGCCGTTAGTAGTAATATTATATGGTCCGTTGGTGAAAAGTTCAGCCCACATCAAGTCACCTGCTGTATCGCGGGTTACAAAAATGCCATAAACATTACCTACTGCACCAGTAAATGTCCATGTAATTTGTGGATATGATGCAGTGGATGGGTCGCCAGTAACAATACCCCAGCTACCAGCAGTTAACGGTACGGCTGCATATCCGCCGCCTACTACTTCTGTAAAATCTATCACCGCGCTTGCTTCGCTTGGTGTGACATTGTTAGAATATAGCCTAACGGTCAAATCCTGTGGATTATTTTGATTTAGTATGTATCCCAGCATTACCGCTTCTGCTGCGTCAGGTACTATGAGTGCCATGATTTTCTCCAATAAGGTCGTTATTGTTATTTATCACTTCTGCAAACTCTCGGAGGTGAGATTAGACTTTGTTTTGGGAGGATATTATATTGATGTATTGTATTGTCTTTTTCAGCAATCGTCTCGTTACAGGTTGTGTGCGGTCGTTACCAAATATAACAAGATGAGAATATAAAACAGGTGCTACTTTATGTAAGTAAGGAAGGGGATGATCGTGCTTTAAGATTTCGATAGCTTTGTCTTTGCTGTATTTTTGGAGTAACTCGTCCGCTATATTATAAGCATAAGCCTCAAGCTCATCCTTGTCACCAAAGTATTCTTGTGCTTGGCGTAGGTCAGCGTCATCTGCTTTACTTTTATATTTGGTTTTACCGCCCACATTGAAACCTCTGGCGCGATATTGGTTCATGTGAATCAATTCATGCACCAACGTTCCTGATAGGTAATCGGTCACAACGCGGTAAAATGCTTCTCGGTCTTCTGGGTCGTCACCGAGGTAGTTATCACCTGGAGCGTGGATTATTTTTAGCTGGATTGGATCTGGTGCATCGTCTTGATCCAGCTCAGGGCGGTATGCACCACCGATGGATATTTCACCGTCGGGTAGTCTATCATCTTTTATAACATCGAAGGATACACCCCAGTCCGCTAGGGCTTGTTCAAGCAGGCGGGCTACTATTACGTAAGACAAACGTTTTTCCACGTTCATAATACGTTCTTTCGTGCTAGCCATTGCCTGTAGAATGTCGCTACGTAGGACTGGTTGTGTGATCTCAAATAGGCGCATTAATATTTGACTGCGTGACCTTCAAGTAGAAGCTGGTTATTTAGGTTCATTAGCTCACCGTCTTTCTCGCACCATACCCATGCTAATAGACGACCATATTTGCCTTCAGCGTCCATTTTTGTCTGCACATAAATTCGATCTGCTGCTTCTAATATTTCTGTTGCCCGTGCTTTCGCTAACAAGCCTTTCTCTCTTTCAGGGCCCCTTGTTTCAAAGGTATTAATGTCGAGGAAGCGCAAGCGTTTGCGCATGGTGGTGTGGAAACCTACATCTATATCTACGTCAATGGTGTCGCCATCAACGATATTAATTAGACAGGCTCGGTATACGTAATTTGGTTTTGCGAATTCGGACATAAAACTTCTCCAATACAGTGTTATCTGTATTTATCAAAAAGTTTTATGAGAGGGTTATTAGGTTTCTAGGGAGGCATTCACTCGCCGTTCATCGTCCCCGAACTCTACAATCCTACCGACATTTTTGTTGATGTGTTCGTCTAACGCAGTGCCGCATTTGTCGCAGCGCAAGGTGTCAAACCGCCCATGTCTACGCCCGCGAATAAAGTAGAACCAATCAATAATAATCCAGCCTACAGTTTCCTTGAACAAAAATGGAAAGACAGCATGAATCATACCAAGTACAAATACCTGCAATCCTGCGAAGGCAATTCTTGTTGCCACCCGCATGTGTTGCCAATAACTTTCATTCAGTTGTTTTAGATGTTCCATTATTTCACCTTTTTCAGTGTCACAGCCTTATCCCGCTTACGTGTAACTACGGTGTTGGGTCTTGGGTGATACCCACCAAATGGGCGCATACATTCCAAATCGTCAGATGTCAATTGTGCTAGTAATTCGCGGTCTTCCAGTGACAAGGATTTTACCATCTGACCAACCTGTGTAGCATTTCGTGGGTTGTGCATTGTACCTTGAATTCCGCCAATAGTTTGCGCTTTCACCACAAGCTCATCTAAAATACTCTTTGAAGTTTTTTCACTCATAAATCACCAAGGTTGTTTACCCTAAAACCACTTGCGTTGGCGTGTCCGCCACCGCCATATAATTTCGCAATTGCTGACACATCTGCCGAGCCTACTTGTGACCGCAGACCAAAACAAAACTCACCAGTCTTGCTTACCCAGTAATATGCTGCGAATGGATGACCAACCGAAAGTACGTTTGCAATGTCGCTGCCGTACATATAATTCGCATTTACTGTAGGCACATCGTACCCGCCAATGTTTATCGTCTGCGCATGTTCTGCAACCTCATGCACGTCCTTCATATGCTTGCGCAATATACCAACGCCTTCCATGCGTAGTCTTTCCATACCATCTTCAGTAGCAAACATATTCCAGTTTTCAAACTTATAGTCGTATGAGAACATTGCCATGTTCACGGCTTTTGAATCTAGGAACGTAAATTTCCATAGGTCGCGGTCTTCCACATAATTTATAAACTGAGGCCGTTCTTCACCAGGATAAAACCAGTCCCATGTAATGCCTGCGCCACTGCGTTCCATGTCAAACACACCATCTACTGTTCCATCGTCTAACAGTGGTTGGAGATCCGCTTGTGCAGTTTTGTGATGATCCAATACGGTAATGCTATAGGCTTTGGATGCCATATCTCGCATAATGTCGGCGGGATATGAAAAATCTACGATATATACTCTCCGACCGAGGACGTCGGGCAGCTCTTCTGCTTGGTTATATGTTGCTGCCACGTATTCGGCGTTCTCACCAAATACGGTATGGGCAACCCACGCAGATGAAAATCCATCTAAGCATGGGGCATGGTAAATTACTAGGATTTCTTTTGTCATTATTATTATTTTCCTTCAAAAATCTTATTTTGGAACTCGGTCCACTTGAATCCTGTTCCTGGATCAACCTTCCTACCTGGAGAAATATCGCAATGTCGGACAACCTTTTCCTTTGGAATATTCCATGCGGTCGCCCAATTCTTGACTACTTCGACACCCGCATCCCATTGTGCTGCTGTGACGTAATCTGTCTTTATTGTCTCAATGAATGATGTGTAATCGTGATTACCTTGCACTAAAAATTCAACACCCAAGGAATCGGTGTTGTATCCTCGAGCGTGGTACGCACCTTCATCGTCACAACGACAAACTATCACATCTCCGTTTGGGCAGATTAATGCGTGGGCCGAAAGTCCCAGCTTGGCTAAAAAATCTTGGGCATGTATTGGATATGGATCAGTAATGAATTCACCCATAGAGTGAACTACAATCATCTTGGGTTTATTATGTTTGTTTCCCGCTTCTAACGGTTCGTGTTTTATCATTTTGTCCCCTGTGTTATGTTAGAAGTCGTCCTCACCAAAAATATCTTGGATATCATTGTCAATGTTGTCATCCAAATCATAGTAATAGACGTTGCTGTGTGCTTTCTTATATGCACTCTCTATGTCTTGTAAATTGTAATACAGTTCTTCCTTAGGATCTATAAAATATAGATGCAAAAACTCACCTGCTATGGATAGCGCAAATTTCTTATAACCTGCTTCATGTAAAAACACAGCGAAGTCCTTTGCATCTCGCGCAAAGATACCCGTCTCAATTACCGAAGAAGCTTTACTAGACATGCCTCTATTATACAACCTTTATTACCTTCTGTCAACTATAAGATGAATCAACCTACCTGGAAAAACGGGATTCCGAGGGAGTTGCCAATGAACCATACCAAAATACCGAAGGGCGGAATTGCTAGGCAGGCTAAGGGTAGCACTACAAACAAAAACAACGCCCAACAAAATAAGAGATAGAAAAAGCGAATCATTTTGATGCCATTGCTAGGTGCTTACACTGCTTCCTGTATGTAAAACCAGGGCAAGTGCAGCTCTTGCCAAAACCGCTGACCACTGTCACTGTATATGTGTTGCCTTTGCTTCCTGCAATCTCAACAAATTCTGTCTTTGAATCTGTGTGGGCTTTGCCTTTCTTCCCGTGTGTAGTCAGATCGACCACGTTGTCAAGGGACAGGGTGCGCTTGGTTAGGTACGGGTGATCCTCAGCAGGAATGCAAAAACTGTCAGGCTTTGTCCACGGATCGGGCTTGACGACCGTAACGTTTTTGTACACGTTATCTTTCCAGCCAGTCTCGCTGTGGATATAAGCGTCCCTGTAGCGTGTTACGACTGTAATCACTGTTCCAACTTGCGGCACAGCAAACAAAGGTTTTGCGAGGGGTGTCTCAATAAATGTCATACTACACTCTCCACTTTGCCGAACCTGCCGCGCTTCTTATAAACGTAACAAGCCTTTACTTCTTGTACCAAGCCCGCTACCTTGACCGTGCAGTATTTGTCTCCGTCATAGGACAGAACTTTGCACTCTCTAACAGGAGCTTTCTTTCCTGAAATATCGCCAAGTGCAGTAAACGGGTAATCTGTAAATGCCTTCATCTCACAGCCTTGTATACAAACCAGTGTTTGTTTCAATCAAGTCATGCAGTTGATCCGCATACACATCCTTAGCTTCCGCTTTGATCGTGTAATTGTGTCCCCACACCTTGCCGAACTCCATGTCATATAAGTCGTTGCCATTCAGCGTGACCTTCACATAGTTCACCTTGCTGCTTCCGCGGATGCGGAAGCTAAGGGACGATTCGTGCGCCATGAGATTCTTTGCTCCTAACATAAACAATGCAGGGCGTCCAATCTGATCGCGGATTGTAGTCGCAATGCTCATACAGTGCGACCAACAACACGGGAAGCCGCAAACTTGTAACGGGTGCCCTTAGCTGTCTCAGCAATTACCGGGTACCTTTTGGCGCGGGGCTTGATTCCGCAAATGGTGTAAGTGATCGTTCCGACGGTAAACTTCTTACCAAAATCGGACTCTATCAGACCAAAGCGGTGGGCGTACTTCTCAAATTCGATTCGTGCCGCTTCCTTTGGATCAGCGACGTTGCCCTTGCCAGTAGCGAAGGCCTTGACCTGCATACGGAAGTCATCCTCAGAATAGCGGATGTTGCCAAGCTGGATCGTAAGACCGTGCTTCTGTTCAACTGCTTTGAGGGCTGCGTTCAGGTCAGCGCGGATCGTCTTCAAATTTACCTTATTAAACATCTGTGTTACCTTTGTCTGTGTTTGAAAAATAGGACTACATCGACCAATAACGTTCGGTCGACGGGTCGCAAGGACCACCAACTTCCGACCGCTTCATTGTCACGTCTCGGCCGCTCATCATGTTCTTGACGGTGACTTCGTAATCGACTTCCTTAGCAAAATGCTCATGTGTGCAAACAGCCATGTCCGCCAAGCGATCCTTGCCATACGTGTAAAAACCAAACTTGCCGCGGCCACGCTTGATCGCGCGGTTCAATACGCCCTGCGCAATCGCTTCGCTCTTGTAACCACCTTTGACCACTTTACCGTTAGAAACTTCGTAAATCAGTGCAGTCATTTCAAGCTCCGTATTTGTTATCTCAGTATCTACATTATACTAAAAGATGAACAAAAAGTCAAATATAAATATTCAACAAAATCAATGACTTATAATTATTTTGGAAAGTCCTATAGAATCAAGGACTTAAAATGCTTGTTTCCTGAGGAAATTTGGGGCATCTGCATCAGAAAACGTGGTTTGGAGCACCCAATTCTCACGGCTTTTGGTAATTTCCGTGACCGCTGCCCAAGCTTCGTTGTTATCTTCTGCGAAAATGTCGAGGGTGACCGCTGACATATAACGGTGTTTGAATATATAGTGCTTCATGTTTTATTTATCCTATCTTTCAATTTTGCATACTTAGATAAAAGATAATGGTACGAAAGGGCTACCTGCTCAAACGCAAGTAAGATAGCGGTAATTTCTACAGGACAAATATGCATCTCAACCAACCGTACATAAAAATAATAATAAAAACAATACAAGACCCGTCAACAAATAATCCAACCCTATAAGTCCTTCGGAATATAAAACGAGGGCGGCTACCAAATAGCTAAAACACAACCCTAATAAAATGTGGATAATCTTTTGAAATAATGTCATTCATTCCTTGTCTGTAGACGATGATACCCACTCAAAAACTAGTATCAGTATCACTGTAGCACCAGCAGCCCAATAGCCACTAACTGCGTTATCTAACCAAAGACCAAAAACAATGCTTGCGACAACTGCTGCCGCAGTCAAGATGAGAGCCCCTATTTCGGTTTTCTCAAATTTCAGCTTATGCCATATCATGGTATTTGTAAGAGAGATCAACATAGCGGTACTTCAACGCTTCTTCCAGTTCCTCACGCAAATCCTTGATCCTGAGGTCTGCTTCTTTACGCAATCTTGCCATCCTCTTTTCGAGGTAGACAGGCAGGCGATGGATGATATACGCATCCCCATCCAGTGCTGTCAATAGGTCTTGGGTGAAGGCGCATTCCTTGATCGGAGTCTTGCTGTCTTGCACAATGTCCAGCAATTCATTTATTGCGCTGTCCATTGATTCTGCTGAGGAGCGCAAGAAAATATATCCGCCTCCAAGCCGTTCTTCAGTTCTAATACCAGTAATTACACCATCTCTTACAGTGATGGTTGTTTCCCGTCCACCATCATAATTCTCGTATACATAATGAAAATTACGTGAGAATGCCTTTTTCATCTTGTTGCTCCTTTACCTATTCTATACCAGTATTATATAATATTTAGCATCAAAAGTCAAGATAAAAATCATCTTATATATCAAAGGGTTACTGAATAGCAAGAAAGGGCCGAAGCCCTTTCTCTATCACTTTGGTAACAAGCCTGACTAAAGCTCGGTAGGGCAGGTTTTTAGGCTGCTAGAGCTGCCGGAACAGCGCCTACAATTACAAAACGATCATTGTCGATTGTTTTATGTAGCAATTACGTTGCCAAACGAAGTGTCTGTAGTAATATCCATATCCTGTCGAAACCTGTCAACCCCATCAAAAACGGCCTGTACCGCATACCGGGCTAATTTCACCAGCTAGTCACTTGTGCCTCACTTCTGCCCGCTAAGGCTGACCACAAACACAAGCTATCAGGTCGTTTTTGGTGGAGCTGGGGGGAATCGAACCCCCGTCCAAAATACTTACCTTACTACTTCATATCACTCATTAAACCATTGCCCCGTCACCTACTAAAAGGTCGAGGACTTTGGCCTTTTGGGCCTTCGTGGATATTATTGCAATCCAGCAGCACGAAACCGCTTTGAAAGTGGGGGTTGGTCGCCAATCCAACGCAATCCTAAAAACCACAGTTTGCAGACTGCTTGCTCCCTACATAAAAGGTTGCTGGTTCTGAACTATCACCATCCTGCAAGAGGTGTGCGTGTCGTCCGTTGCAGCCCATAGCGTCTTTCGATCTATTTGCTACTTCCCACGCCGCCCCACTTCAAAGCGTTCTCTATACCCTTATTATACAGCCTTATAAGACAAATGTCAAGGCATTCTTTGTATAGCTTCTATCTCTACGAAGTCCAGGGACTCAAAATATCCATGCCATGGAGCATAAATCTTATATTCTGTTTTTCCATCTGGACCGAGCAAGCTAACCTGTCCGTTCTCAGCTCTCTGGGATTTTTCTATTCTGTGCAAGTTTTCTTGAGCTATATGCACCTGATCTTTATTATACAACCAAATAAATTCGATGCTGTTGCCAGGATCATGACCAAAACTATCACCCGTGGAATATACCGCGTATAAGAGATAATACAACTCTCCGTACGCTGGTTCGTAATCCAAAGGAATATCGCTGTATTTCGTCCCTGGAACAACCTTGAATCCTTGGATAGAATGCGATGTAGAGTAGCTATCCCGAGACCATTCGTCATCTGAATCTTGGCCACCGAGATTACTCTCATAGGTTTCGTCTATGACCTCAATGCTGTAAATCTTTTCTATGTCTTTAGTTTTCATTATTTACTCTTTGCTGTAATCTTTTGTACCTTGGCTATCTTCTTATCCCAATATTCTGTAACAAAATATTCAGCGCGTTCTTTTGTATATTCCCGAATTGTTCCGTCGGCGTTTTTATGCCAGTTCCATTTCTTTGTTGTTGGACCTAGCAATCGTAATCCGTATTTTATATCCATACTGTATTTACCAACATTATACTAGTTGTCCTTCCAATCGCAACAAAAACACTTCCTTGTCACTCAAAAAACGGTATCCATCTTTATAAGGTAATTGAATATGACTTATTTTTGTTTTATCTTTGCTGCCACATGTTTTCATCCAATACGTATCTATGGGTGGTTTGTCAGGTCCATCGTAAAAAGTAAGTTCGCGATGAACAAGCTCACCACAGCATGAAAGTTCTCTATGGCAACATTGTGCCACCAGCTGCCAATCTATAACTGCTATGTATTGTTTCTCAGTCAATCCAGTTGTCCTTCTAATCGCAACAAAAATACTTCTTTATCCGTAAGTTCTCGGTAGTTATTACCTAATAATACTATTGTAACAGGGTATTGACTTGGCACAATAGTTTTTGCAAGCATAATACACCCATGTCTATCAGTCTTCTCAAGCTTGCCAACTGGATATGCACCGTTTCTAATACAACTGGCTTGCTCTGCACCCATAAGTGTTACATAACTAGTCACGCCAATTGTCCCTTCAACTTCACCATAAACATTTCTTTGTCAGTCATTTCTCTATAACCAACCCCAAGTTCTATCGGATAGCCCATTGTAAGGTGGTGATTATCTTTCGATTCTATTTTTGTTGTCAACATATAATAATTTTCTTTGCCGACTTCGGATACCACCAATCGACCAAACGGATGCATACCTACGCCGGCGCATAATCTAATATCATTGGCATCCGTTAGCATTATATAAGTAGGTTTATCGGTTGAATCTGACATTGTGAAATTTTGGTCCGTCTGTTTCAAACTCCATGCCTACCGCTTTACCAATGTATTTTCCCACATTAGCTTGCCACTGCATACGTACCTGTACTGCGCCTTTTATAGACACAGCAACATACTGCTCTGGTTCAAAATCTGTTACGTCTGCGGTAACTGTTGTACCATTTTTGATATTTGTTACATCACAAAATGCATCGTGTACCACTCTACTCATTGTCTTGCTCCACTATCTCAGTTGTAGGGCATCCAGCTGTATCGCCAAATACACGTTTCAAATACCAGTTGCTCGTTACTAAAAACGCAACCACAATCAGTGCGAACCAAACCCATTTGTCGTTTTGGTTTTTCAATCCCATTCCTGTAATGCTTTTATGTAGCGTTTTTTCAATCCGTCAGTCTCGGGCCCTGCACATGCGGCAAGGTTCGCGGATATGTCGTGGAACTTGACTTGGTTCGACAGAGGATTGGCGCGGGCGCGTTGTATAAACACGCGGTATGTTTCGCCTTCTCTGCGGGTCATGCCGTCCACGCCTGCAATTACAGCATCACTAAAACCCATCTTGCGTAAGTCGTCAAGTGTCAGTGGCGTGTCCTCCACTGTGTCGTGCAAATACGCAACCGCAATATGCTCGATGGATAGCCCCGCGTCTTCGACACGTTGCGCGACCTTTTGCACATGGGCTTCAAAGTAATCGAGGGTTGGCACAGGCTTGCCGTATTTTTGCCCTTTGTGGGCAATACGTGCAACCGCTTTTGCAACTCCCGCTTCGTTCTCTAAATCATTCTGTCTCATTAGCCTTTGCATCTCGTTCCAATAACCATTCTTTACATCGTGCCTCGTCTTCTGGCTCTGGAATTCCAAGTACGCACGTTACAACAAACATTGTCTCACCTTGACCAGCTTTGTATCCTTCTTTGTATGCAATGTTATACACAAAATACAATGACGCAAAAACACCAAGCATAATTAGTGCCATGTCTACATATGGATGTGTGCGCGCTGCTTTTTTTATTGTTTCCCAAATTTTCATTGTCGTCCTATAGTAAAATCGTTATCGTTCCTCGCAGGTTTGTGGAATAGGCATTGCAATGCATGTGGCAACTTGCAATCCTTCCTTATAGCCTGTGTAATGTCCTATTCCAAAAATTGCAAACAGTATCAACATCAAAAGTAATACATCAACAACTTGTCCTACCTTTGTCCAAAAATCTCGTGCCTTCACCGATGGTTCCTCAAAAATTTATCTGCCTGGAATGCGCGGCTTCTCTGCACCCTATATGTTTTAAGATAATACTGGGCCCTTGCAAAATATCCATCGGACCGATCCTTATCTGTTTCTGTAGCTGAACACAATGACCAATGCTCAAACGCCCTTTTCGCATCAAGTGCCCGATCAATAGCATCGTTCATGTTCCTGCGCAAACGCACAAAACGGGCCGGGGTTTTCCACCATTTTTTGAAAGTCATCACTTCACCTCTTTCTCAGAATTAGCTTCGTCCTTGTCCTCGCGGAGTTCAATAAAACGCGGGAGGAACAAACTGTCAACGTCTGTGCGGGCTTTGCTCGCAATCCGTTCGTTATACAGCACCGTAACAATGCGACCCATCATCGCTTCCTTTGTAAATTCTTTACGCTGTTCGTCACTGTAGCCGCTGCCAATGTTTACTTCAACTTTGCCATCGCTTGTCTGACAGACCAACGCGCCCATCATGCCGGCAAACTTGCCAGTGCCTTCCTGCCAATCCACGACCACAAGATCCGCATCTTTCTCAGCCTTCATCTTGACCAAGTCCTTGCTGCGTTTGTTTTCCCACTTGCCAGTCATGTTCTTCAAAATAATGCCTTCCTCGCCTTCAGCAAGCATTTCCTCAAAATGGACCTGTGCCTCGTCGAGGTTATTTACCGTGCGTGTCTCAATGACGATGTAGCCATCACGCGGGGCTTTGGCAACGTTCGCTACAAAGGTTTCAAAACGATCCTTGTAGGTCTCCTTGCTCTTGCCTTTGCGGAATTCAGCGAGGGGAATAGCGTCCCAAAGGTCAGCGCGAACCATTGCGGCTTCCTTTGCGGAGATGGTGCCCTTGATCGCTTTGTTGAGGATGCCGTTGCCAATCCTGCGCACAAGCACCTTGCCGTCCTTCACCAAGACCAGCTCGCCGTCAAACACCATGTCTTTGCCATATGTCTTGCCCAGCGCAACAAAATCATCCTCCAAGTAGCCCAGCAAATCAATCGTCTTACCGCTGCGACCGCGGAAGGACACCTTGCCCTTCTCATAAAATACGTTCACTCGCATACCATCAGCCTTCTTCTGCGTGTATGCGGGGAAGGTGATGTAGGCCAGGTTTTTGTCGTTGCTGCCTTTAGCAAGCAAGCAGGGGTAGGTAGCGATCAGGTTCTTCCACACCTTGTTTACGGTGGAGGTCTGTACGCCACAATCCAAATTCTTCTTCACGACCCGCTCCAATACAAACGCATCGTCCTCAGAGAGGTTTTCGAGCAGATCGGTGAGGTGGGCAATACCAGCGTGACCAGTCACTTCGCGGCTGGACAGTTTCTCCAATCCCTTCAGTGCATCTTCCAGCGTGTACTTTGTAGACACGTTTTTGTATGCGGGGATTTTACGCAGGTAATACTGGGTGTACGGGTCGAGGGTAGCAACAAACACGGACTGTAAAAGTTCGTTGTCTTTGTTGGTGCGCAAAATGTCGATCTTAGCGTTGCCGCCAGATTCAGCTTTCAACTCACGTAGGATGTTCGCAACGTCTTTCATGTGTGTACCTTTGCTTACTTATACCACTATTATACGATAAGATGACCCAAATGTCAAGCACTAAATTCCATTAGAATTCAAGAGGTTGTGTCGCTCCTGTGCAACACACGCCATAATAATAGCGTGAGGTTGTGACCGATGCTCCGCCGAATAGTGGTTATTTACTACTACTTGCCAATTGCCAGAATTTAATCTTGTGCAAACTATATTATCTACTCTACACATCAGTTCTGCGGCGACTACGCGCGAATGTGAGAAGCCAACACAACTGGTAGAAGATCCAGCAATCGAATACAATTTGTCTTGTTTGAATCCTATTCCTAGCGTTAGTATAAACTCAGCAATGTCGCGCTCGGTTTCGTGCATCACAACCAACCTATCATGTGCAACCCGTGTTCAATAGTCAAATACCATGCCCACAGTGGGAAGAAGATTGCGAAAAACGTTGACCAAAAGCCGTGGGCGAGAACGATTCCTACAACCCACAGAATACCGAAAACCAGTTCAACCAATGCCTTCATTTCGTCACCTCGTAGGGCTTGTTCCACTTGCCAATGTTGATATCCTTGTACCAACCAACATCAAAGTAGTCAGTCATAATGTCCGAATTATCGTGATTGCCTTTATTCATCAGTTCCTTCAAACCCTCAAGGAACTCAAGGGCTTTGCCAGTGTGCTGATCCTTCAGCCAGTATTCGTTCACTTGGATATAGCCATTCCACGACTGGAGTGCATGATCCACGCCTGTATATCCCGCGGTGCGGAATCCGCCGGGGCGGGTAGCAAGTGTCTCAGCGTGATCGCGGAGAAAATCAATGGGACCGGACTTGATGTTTACGACCAAGGTCGAGTGGTGACGGACAGCAATGCTCGCCTTCACGCCAAACTTCTTGCAATGTGCTTTGATCGCAGGAGCAAGTTCTTTCTTTCGTTCTTGGGACATATAAGCCATTTGTCTTTCCTGTATTTGCTGTCTCAGTATCTATATTATACTAAAAGATGTTTATAAAGTCAAATCTAAATGTTCAACAAAAACAACGACTTAAAAATAAATCAATGCGCTAACTTCTTGATTATAAAGGGGTGATTTTACCAGGAATCAAAGACTTACACCGATCCGGTGAATCTTTTTTCGTAATGTGTACACGTATACTGCGAAATGCACAGAGCGCGCATCTGCATTAAAAATCAAAGACTTACGTGAGGGACACGTAAGCAAATCAAGGACTTATACGTCCGTTTCTCCGTCAAAATGCTCGTCGTCGGATTCGGCTTCGTCTTTGGTGTGATGAACTACGTCTTTTTGGTGATTAGGTGGGGCGTAGACAGCATACAATTGAAGCGGTTCTTTGCCTGTGTTTACAATGTTATGCTCGACACCTGCGGGGATTACCATTGCAAAACCGTTGCTGATCTGTGTCTTCACACCATCCATTGTTACATAACCTTTGCCAGCATCAATGCGTATAAATTGATCCAAGTCATCGTGCGTTTCCATACCAATATCATCGTCTTGCGGAATGCTCATTAGCACCAACTGTGTATTGTTGGATGTAAATAAGACTTTGCGGAAGTCAGTATTAGCTTTGGTCTCTTTTTCAATGTCTACAACATAGCCAGGACCTTTATAAGCTTCTGTTAATTTAATCCCTGCTAACTTCTGTAACTCTCTTAAATTCATAATTGCACCTTAATAGGAAAATTTATCGCCCGTACCTGTTATAGGATCCTCACCATGATCCGTAATTTGTTTTGCACCTAATTTTTTATAGTATTCGCTGCTACCAAACTTAGACGTAATATCTAAATTTGCAATGCCTTTTTGTTGTGCTTCGTGTTTTACTAACTCAAGCAACTCTCTGCCTTGACCTGGAGAGACCGAACCCAACCATTTTAGTTCTGCGGAAGATTCTGCAAACACCATATGTGCTGCTGCGACCACATGTCCTCTCTCCATCACATATTTGAATGAGGATTTATCTGCGAGGCGTTGGTTGTTAAGTGCTTTTTGATTATTTAATAGAACCATTTTTATAGCTTCGTACGCTTGATACTTGCGTTCGTATTTGTCGTAATGTTCTTCGTCTGTAATTGCGCGGTCATCTAATGCTTCTTGGATTTCATCAATCCTTTTTAATTCGGAGGCTATTTTTGGGACAGGTATTTGATCCGTCACCTTGCCTTCTATTAAAATTTGAAATAATCGCATAATAGTATTTATCAAGGGATTGTAATTTACAGGACTGTAAATTGGGGGAGGGGATAAAGGTTGAGATTAAGCCTTTTGTACTACTGCCTTTGTTAGCGTACCGTCACGGGGCGAACCGCTTCGTTACCAACGTATCCACATCCTCAAGGATGTCCAGTAGCATAGCTGCGTTTTTTAAGGTGTCTGCTGTGACACCGTCAGGTTGTTTACTTCTGCGTTCAGTCTACCGTTAGCCTTGCGAGCTATAAAGTTCTGCTAAGAACACCGTGCAACGTTCCACAAATTAACGTCCGCCTTGCGAGCTTCTGTTAACCCCCATTCTCCTAAGAGTGAGGGATTAAGCTATTTTCAAACAACCTCGGAGCGGTCTTTGCGTTTTTGGTATATAGTGAAGGATTTGAACCTTCTCCTACAGCTTCATATAGCTGTCGCTCACCATGAGCAAACTAAGAACTAACCAAGACGTGCCACTCCTGTTGTTTCATAGCTTTTTGAGCTACAAAATGCAACACGCCTAATGTCGTTTGGGTCGCTAAACCTACTTTCGACCGTCTTTCAAGTTTCAGGATCCTTCCCTCTACTCTCAAACTGCTATACTGCCCTTGTCTGCTAAAACTCGGACTATATAACTACCCTTTGGCTCTACTAATTCCCCGTGTTGACTCTGGTAGCAAGTGTCACCTTGCAGAGCATCCTACACCGTTGGCCTCGGATGCCTGTTCCCAGCACAAGTTACTTAGTTTAACTCCATCGTTTGGATGAAGGTGTTTAAGCCTCGGCTTGCATGGGTTGACCATTGCTGGCGCAGGTTGTGTTAGCCTTCCTGCTTTCACATCCTTTCGGATGCTTATCGGCGCCATGCCGCACTATCGTAAATTCTGTCTTTCTTAAAGAGCGTTTACCTACTGTGTAAGCAAGTATCATATAATAACACCATGCTACACAAATGTCAAGCCCTAATCAATTATTTTTCAAAATAATTTTTCATCTTGTTTGGCTGACCCACAAGGATTCGAACCTCGGTACCGGGAATCAAAATCCCGTGTCCTACCGCTAGACGATGGGTCAAATATATGTCCAGTTGCTATCGTCGGAAAATAATTTCTCTAACAGTAACCAGTTTAGTTTATGGCCTGGTTTATGTGCGTCATACTCGCCAATTATTTGTGAGCCTGCGCAATATAAATCGCCAATCGCATCCAACAACTTATGTTGGATGATCTCATCTGTCGCACGTAGCTTGTTAATGGGGGCTCCGTTCCTGTGCATTACAAGCACGTTATCTAAGCCTGCGCCTTTCGCAAAACCAGCTTCGTCCAAATCGTTAATCTCATCTGCATAACCAAACGTCCTACAAAATGCCACGTTGGTTCGGTAATAGGATTCACTAAGTATAATATTTAGTTTTTGTAAACCAATGCCGTCAAATTCTGTGCTAATCCTAAAACGCTTCACGTCTGAGGGTAGCAATTTGGCGTAACGGTCGCCATCGGTAACGGAAACTGTTTTTAGGATTCGTATATACCTTCGCGGTGTGGATTGAATTTGTACACCTGCGCGGTCAATTAATTTTACCCATTCCAAACTGCTTCCGTCTGCTATAGGGACTTCGTTGCCACATAGCGTAATAATTACATTATCAATCTCTAAGCCGTGTAATGCGCTCATCAAATGTTCAATAAGCATAAACTCTGCAGCACCAATACCAATTTTGGTATTCAGTGTTGTGTTTGTTACGTTATTCCATGTTGCTGGAATTTCAATGTTGCGCGTAGGACAGCGGAATACAATACCTGTATGCGGTTCTGCTGGAGACAGCATAATTTTATTTTTAATGCCGCTATGTAGCCCTATGCCAGTATATTCAACGTCCTTACAGATTGTCTTCTGCATCATCGTAGGAGCGGGTTTTGATTTGCTCCATCTTTGTGCGCCGTTCATCATCACTGTATCCATACCAGCCGCTTATCTCCTTTGAGGTGCGCATACACCCAATGCAATACATTTCATATTCATCCATTGCACAGACGTTTACACACGGGCTAATTATTGTGGTCATGCTATCTCTCATAAAAAAGTGTTCGCCGTAAAGTCCACGTATTTACCAATACGCTTAGGGTGCGCTGGGCGGGCCCGGATACTTTACGCTTTACGAACACAAAATGGTAGCGGGAGAAGGATTCGAACCTCCGACCTGATGGTTATGAGCCACCCGAGCTGCCAGACTGCTCCACCCCGCAATTGATTGTTTTGAGGATAGGGGCTTTCGCCCCATACCCTACCGTTGCCGGTCTTTGGCAGTTTTGCCAGGCCGAGCAACACCGAGAATCCTAATGCAATTCTCATGTGTGCGCGGCAACTTGTGGCCTGCCTGACTCTCGGCCAAGGCCCATTTAGCCTTTTGGTCTTGAGTCATATAATGTGATCTATTCATAAATCACCTCCTTATCGTGTCATTGATAAGAAAGTGGTTAAGGTATCTCAGTCCTCACTGTTTGTCTCCCTGTGTTGGTGGGTCCTGACGGGATCGAACCGCCGACATTCTGGATGTAAACCAGACGCTCTACCAGTCTGAGCTAAGGACCCGTTGTTCTTATATAATAGTAACGATTACGTTAGCAAGTGCGCTAGGCGCTGTCTCATCTGGAACCGTAGCTACTTCATCGTGGTTCGCACTACGCAATCCGTTGGTATCAACAACTACTAAACGGAAATGCCAGTCACCAATTTCAAGTTCGGTCTGTAGGAATTCCTGGACTCCGTCTGGAAGAACTGATCCAATCACTACCCAATTCTGACCAGCATCTGCTGACATTGATACTTCGACTTCGGCTATATCTGAGGCTGCTAACGGGAATCCACTAGCACGAGTAGTTGGTAAGTCCCATTCAATTTTAACACTTTTCATATTTATTTTCTCCAGCGTGACGTTTCCCACGCTCATTGGTTTATCTATTTCAGTTGGTTCGTTTTTCTTCTTCTGTGTTGCCAGCCAATAAACAATTGCCAAAAATACTAATACTATTACTACCCACATTTAGCAACCACAACAACTGGTCGTACTGTTCCACTGAATGTTACTGATGTAATAGGTACAACGTAATATCCATTTACATATTGTGTAGGATCACATTTAGTGCCTACTGCGACTGTTCCTACCGGGAGCAATATGAATCTATCAATTTGCTTCACTAGCGTATAGGCTATTGTCTCTATCGTATTAAAATCTGTGGGTGGGTCAGGTACAACAGGCGTATCCAATATAGTCTTTGATACTGGGGCAGAGTAAGCAGAATATACACCATTCTTCAATTGGTGTTTTGCCCACACACACCAAACACCGGGCTCAATAGTATCAATTTTAAAACTTTCTTGAGCACCAGGGGTAGTTGTATCCACCACAACCGTTGTGTACGGTTCTTCTGGAACATTTACTACAGAACATGTACCATATTCAATCTCAGTCTTAGCCAAAGAATTAGGATCAGACACATCTGTAGGAATGAGACTATCGTCAGTCATACTTGTTGCGTTTGTCCAGGTCAGGGTCATTTCCCCCGCAATAACTGAAAAACTGAACAGCAACAATATAATCGTCACCATTGTTTTATTCATGATATGCTCCATATAATGTATCGTGTCCTAGTATTTATCATTTTACACCAATAAAACACGGTTCTAATTATGTAAAACTAGGAGATACTTATTTTATTTTTTCAATGTGCCACTCCGCTGCACACCCGGTATCTAACGGGCAGACATTATGTTTGCGCACATCTTCTCTACAATGCCCACAAATTATCCGATCGTAGAAAAACTTATCGAGTTCATCGTACCTGCCCGTAAAATACTCGTCTTTTACGGTTTCGTCTGAGGCAGGCATATAACTAATTCTATACGCACCTAGCTTCTTACGCCTACGTTTTTTCATCAATTTACGCATACAAACCTCAAAAATAGTTCGTGTGCAGTTTGGAATCTGCAATGTCCACTGCGAATCGTAACCCGCCGTGACTGTTTTTACCTTTTAAACTAACACAAACTAAACCTTCAAAGGAATTTCCGTATCAACTTCTGTTGGGTCAAGCTCTCGCTCAACTATAAACACATCATACCTATCATCATCTTCAGGATGTTTGATGGTTTCGATAAAACAGTCACCAAACTTGTAACGCCAATGATAAAAGTTTTCATCCTCTGCGTTCCATCTAGCAATCTCTGTATTGCGACAATCACCAGCGTAATACACGCCGTGCTTCAAGTCTTTCTTTGCAATTTTTGGTGTGTAATCTCTCATGTCAATTCCTTGTAAAATTGGAGCGGGTAATCGGGCTTGAACCGACGACATTCTCGTTGGCAACGAGATGCTCTACCACTGAGCTATACCCGCAAAATTGGTGGAGGATGACGGGATCGAACCGACGACCTATAGCTTGCAAAGCTACCGCTCTCCCAGCTGAGCTAATCCCCCGAATTCTTTTTCTTGCAATCTTCGCATACTTCGTAATTGACCGTTTTGTCGTTTGACGGACAGCGACATTGTGCAATTACTTTTTCGCAAACCTTACAAATTGTTATAAAATGCGACATATTTGTGTTTCCTGTGTTGGTGGGACCTACTGGATTTGAACCAGTGACCCTTGCCATGTCAAGGCAATGCTCTAGGCCTCTGAGCTAAGGTCCCCTATAATTTGGTACCCGAGAGAGGACTTGAACCTCCACATCTTTCGATACTAGAACCTAAATCTAGCGTGTCTACCAATTCCACCACCCGGGCATAATATGTTGGTAGGTTGCTCATGCCTACTGTCTGCATTCCTTTGGATTTTCACCCAACCGCTCAACATATAATTTGGTGCCGATAGAGAGACTCGAACTCCCAACATTCTGATTACAAAACAGACGCTCTACCAATTGGAGCTACATCGGCGATAATTCATTATAACAGTATTTATCAGGACTGTCAACCTTTATTTGGTGCCTCGGGCGGGAATCGAACCCGCATGGCCTTTCGACCGACAGATTTTAAGTCTGTTGTGTATACCTAATTCCACCACCTAGGCATTTATATATCCATACAACATTCGTGATCGCAATCATCGCAGCAATTACAATATTCTTGTTCATCATAAAGCTCGGCTACATAAGGACACGTATGCTCGGGCCCGCTTGCGGGATTCTTTTTGCAGCGATCACACAAACCTTTTAATGTTGCAATAAATTTTTCTTTATTGTCCACTGGACATTCTCCTAAAAATTGGTGGGCGCCGAAGGACTTGAACCTTCAACCAACGGATTATGAGCCCGCTGCTCTGACCAATTGAGCTACACGCCCGTAAAACTGGCTCCCACAGATGGGATCGAACCACCGACCAAGTGATTAACAGTCACTCGCTCTACCTCTGAGCTATGTGGGAATAAAGAAATTATACAGTTGGCTAGCTTTTTTGGCGCTAGGTAACCATTTAGCCCTCGGGCGGTACATCGTATAATTCCTTGTTAAAAGTATTTCTTGACCTTGCCCATATCCACTCGCAAATGTATCACAGGACCTCGGGATCGAACCGTCACCGACCGCTAACGCGCAGCCGTGCCTAACCATAGGTAACCCGCATCAAGAAATAAAAAAGTGTAGGCGGCAATATTTATGACCTTTGCTCTTACTATCGGAACGGTCAGGCGAGTGCCTACAAAATAAATTGGTCGGAGTACACGGATTCGAACCGCGGACCCTCGCGTCCCAAACGCGATGCTCTACCAGGCTGAGCTACACTCCGAAATTTGCAAATAGGCCCCCTCCCAAGCACGCCTAAGTGCGCCCCCGCCGTTACACGGGGTTGCCGCTAACGGGAAGGGTGTTACCCCTTCCACTTGTTCAATACTTCTACTAGTTGCTCTCCGAAGACAGCACCGCTGTAATAAGTATCTTGACCTAAAGTTCCCTTAGTAATTCTGTGCATCAACTCCTCGAAAGAAGTCTTCTCAGGATCCCACTGTCCCTCTAAGCCATAACACGAACAATGACTTCCGTTCACCTCGTATAACTCGCCATCACGCGAAAACAACACGAATGCTGATCCGTCGTAATCACCGCCGCCATACCAAGCGAATAAGATTTCACCGTTCACTGCGTCAATTTGGAAATTGCCGCATACATCTTCCACACTCCCAAAATCTTCTAAGAATATTCCCATTTTCAAATCCTCCAGTTGTTAATATTGCAGATTAATATACTGTGATCTGTTAATGGTAGTGCAAGATGTAAATAAATCGTTTCCAAATTATAAAAGAGCGTTGCAGACCTAGTGTTCAGTATCTGCTCAAACAATACAAGTATTATACTACCATTCTGCTAAGATGTCAACATCTAAATTCTCTTATGAATCAACAACTTGCTCTTGGGCGGCATAAACAATAGTGTCTAGATCAATGACAGCGCGGCTAAACGCTTGGCGCTGATGTTCCAAATCTTGCTGAAGGTCGGATTTCACCCATTCCTCAGTGTCAGTAGCATATTTATCGCATCCGAGGCTAGCTTCGCCACCTATAGCCCAAATACTGCCATCTTGGTTGAAAAATGCTTCGCGCACAGAGTAATAATACACTGGCTCACCACCAACATCATCTCTTACCTTTTCTTTGCAAAGACGATAATTCCAAGGCATGTTCTTCTCCTAATATAAACATATTATAACAGGGCTTGGGATAAAAGTCAAGCTCTAAAATTGGCAGAAGACGGCGGAGTCGAACCGCAACCAGTTACCTAGTCTCAACGCTTTCCAGGCGTGACCCATCACCATCAAGGATCATCTTCTATTGTTTGGCGGAGAGCAGTCGAATCGAACGGCATGCCCGTCAGGACACGTACTGTTTTCGAGGCAGCCCTAAGCCCAGCTTAGTTTACTCTCCATATATGGTAAATACACGTATGCTAATACGACACCTAATTGAAGCCTCTATATTTGACGAGCGCACACTTTTACGTACAAAGTGGACTTCGCCAAAACAGTTAATGGCTTGGTTACGTGCAAACGGTTTTCAGAAAAAAGGTTCAGGCAGCTTTGGTGCTGTTTTTATAAGACCAGGCTACAACCGTGTAATTAAACTCTCTACTAAGGAAGATGTTTGTTGGATGCGATTTGCAGAGTGGGCGTTAAGTGTTACTAATAACCCACACCTTCCAGATATTAAATGGATGCAACAATACACAGGTAGTAAGGGACAAAAATTCTTCCTTGCGCTTGTCGAAAAACTTGCGCCATTCAATCGCCACGCAATAATGAACACAACTGACCTCATAGGTCTTGCATATCTATATGTACACGAAGATTGGTTCCAGGGGCAGGGTATTTTTCACCGTCTTGTTAAAGAAGGTATAGTCGACGAGGATGATCTTGCAGAAGACGTGGCCATTTCTCGATGGCTTAAAAAATCTAAAGGTAGTAGAAAATTCATTGCAACATTACGAACAGCAGAAAACCGTGCTACTGGTGTTTGCAGCTACGATATGCATCCAGGTAATATCATGTATCGACCTTCTGACCAGAAGCTCGTTGTCATTGACCCGTTAGCGGATCTCACTAACCTTTAATTTGGTAGGCGACCTCGGACTCGAACCGAGAAACGATGAATTTTAAGTCCATCAGGTATGCCAATTCCCATCAGACGCCCATTGTTTGGTTTATACTGCTTGTACGTTGACTTCTTTGTGATGCCATTGTCGATATCTACGCGCATCTAGTTCGGCTTCTTTTTTATCAGAATATAATTTACCGAAGGCGCGCATCTTATCGTCTACAATTACCCATTGTTTTGGGAAATCGTAGTTGTCGTCATAGTTATCCGGAACATCAAATGCGTCATTTACAAAAAATGGTACGTCCTTCTTATTCCGTATATATGGTTGACCAGTCAACTCATCACTATACACTAATTGGCCTGTTGCTGTTTTACCAACCACATCAGATTTTCGTATATCACCGCGAGCAGTGATATTACTTTTCTTTGTTGGGAACGGGACAATTACTTCATCAATACGCATAAACGTATTTATCTAAATTTGGTGCGAATAGTGGGACTCGAACCCACACGCTGTGATACAGCACAAGACTCTCATTCTTGCAAGTCTACCAATTCCATCATATTCGCAGTATTATACATCCATAGCCAGGATTCTGTTTATGTGACATTCATCTATTGGCCGCGACCCGCCGTCATAGAGGCTTCGGTTCCCCTCGGGCTGTTTGCGTTGCAGGCTATACGCTGAAGCGTATATACGTGGTTTATGCGGTATAACGTATACCTCCCACGCCTAAGCGCCTGTCCTGAGCTTCCTCTCCGTAGAGCGATCACTTGTATGTATAAAGGTTCTATCTGCGCTTGAAAGCAGATTAAGTCGGTTAATCTGCGCTTGAAAGCAGATTGGGTGGTGCCCTCAGTAGGATTCGAACCTACAAAAACAAGTTTAGGAAACTCGTGTCCGCTCCATCGGTGAGGGCAAAGGGTTATTTCGGAAAGAAGTTACTCCATTTCCAATTTTTCTTGATTTGCTTTAGGCTTTCAGCTTGTCGTTTTTCTTTCGCAAGCTCTCGGAAATAAAATTCTCTACCTTTTGCAGTCTTTAGCAAGAGGTGTATGGTCTTCTCGTCCATAGCAAATCCTCCGTAAGTTGTAATCAGTATATTTATCTATGATTACTTGAAATTGGTGCCGCAGCGAGGAATCGAACCTCGGACCTTCGCATTACGAGTGCGCTGCTCTACCGTCTAAGCTACTTCGGCAAATTGAATTCTTCTGTTGTTCCGTCGGGGAACACAATAATTATTGGTTTGTTTTTCTTCTTAGCGTAATTTATTGTGTACCAAGTACCGCCTTGTGTCTCAAACATGGTCACAGGCGTGCCAAATAAGATTTCGGACTCATCTACTATGTCACGATTCCTCGCAAAATAGCCTTTATTCTCGCTTTGCGTTGTGCCTTGCTTGAAGGCACGTACCTCATCTTTGATGGGTGGGTGAACATGGGTTTTGTATCCAAGCTCTGTCGCAAAGTCGTGTCCCTCAGCGTCTGCACCTTGGCAATCACCGTGGTGGAACCACTCACCTTTGTATTTTTCTAAAAGATTGTAGAAGGTATGCGCTTGCTCGGGCGTCATACCGCTACGTGTTCCTGTCATACCTATGTGCATCGTCATATTATACGCTCCTTGCACGTAAAATGCAAGAATAAATTGGCACCCTCGGTAGGATTCGAACCTACAATACTGCGGGTAGAAACCGCTGTTCCGTTCCATCGGCGAGGGCATTGAAAATTGGTGCTTTGGCATATTGAGATCTTTTGCCTCAGCTCGAACCCCGACCTGCCAGGATTGTCAACCTGACTAGTGACCTCACGGGGCCGCGTTGGGCTCTCACAGGTAGGGGTCGAACCTACATTGCTCCACTATGCAGCACGGTTCGCGAAAACCGGCCATACTGTGAGAATTGATTTGGTACTCCGTAGGGGAGTCGAACCCCTCTTGCCGGGATGAAAACCCGGTGTCCTGACCGATAGACGAACGGAGCATAAATTGGGTCAGGACGAGGAATCGAACCTCAACACCCACAACTGAGTAATGTTGACACGCACCTTCCGATGCGCGTGGATTTGAACCACTAAGCCCCACACTAGGTGCGTTGTTGTTATCCTGATTTTGGCGGAAGATGAGGGACTCGAACCCCCGAAGCATATGAATAGCCCAACAGTTTTCAAGACTGCGTCCTCGACCAGCCGGACATCTTCCATTTTGGAGCCCATGGACGGATTCGAACCGACGTGCTTCTCCTTACCAAGGAGATGCATGAACCAACTCTGCTACATGGGCATGTTTGGTCTGCGCGGCAGGATTTGAACCTGCGGCCTCCTGGTTCCAGGCCAGGAGCTCTACCAGACTGAGCTACGCACAGAAAGAAATTGGATCACGGAGTAGGGGTCGAACCTACGTTATCCTAGTTCAAAGCCAGGTTTCCTGCCATTAGAAGATCCGTGAATTGTTTGGCCCCGCAGGTAGGAATTGAACCTACATTGTTCAGTATCACTGTGTGCGCATACACAGTTTCACTGCGGGATTATTTGGTAGTACGCCTCGGACTTGAACCGAGAATCACTTATTTATGAGACAAGCTGCTCTGCCAGTTTGCATTACGTACCATTGTTAAATTTGACCGCACCCTCTTCGAAAAGGGGAACCGGCGTTCGCGGCTAATAGCCACAGGCGTTCCATTCGCTCTCTTTGGTCAAAACTGGTACCCTCAGCAGGATTCGAACCTACACTACCCGGTAATCTGCCGGAAACGAGTGTATAAAACTCGGGTGCTACCTTTACACTATGAGGGCATTAATTAGATCCGTTGTAGAATGTGAAAGGGTCCTTTCAAGCTTACTAATTAGTAATGCTGAGTCATTCTACAACTAGGTGTCCTATGCAACTGACTCAAACGCCAGCCGCATCGAAACACTGTTTGGCACCCAGGAGAGGATTCGAACCTCCACGCGGACAACGTTCGTAGCGTTACCTCCATCCATTGGCCTGGGTATAAAATTGGTCTCCGATGTAGGACTCGAACCTACGTCCCCGCGCCCCAAACGCGATGCTAAACCAGCCTCAGCTAATCAGAGATAAAATTGGCTCTCCCTCAAGGATTCGAACCTCGGTCAACAGATTCAGAGTCTGCTATCCTTCCGCTAGACGAAGGGAGAATTATTTGGCGCCCCTAGAAGGATTCGAACCTCCGGCCATCACGTTCGAAGCGTGACACTCTGTCCACTGAGTTATAGGGGCATGTTTGGCGGTAGGTATAGGATTCGAACCTATGTGCCGATTTCTCAGCGACAGTTTAGCAAACTGCTCCATTACCACTCTGGCAACCTACCATTGTTTGGCGACCTATAGGGGAATCGAACCCCTCTGATATCTTGCGTGACAGGCAAGTGACCACACCAAGCAGTCCCATAGGCCGTAAATTGGTGCTGCCCCAGGGAATCGAACCCCGATGTCTAGTTCTTCAGACTAGCGCAATAGAACCATCTCTGCCAGAGCAGCATTGTTTGGGCCCCTAGTTGTTACTCCAGTGTTGGGGCGGTCGCTGGCAAGCCACATTCTTTCAGTTGGCTATATCGAAAATCTAAAAGTCCTTACAGGGACGCAACGGGTTTGCACCGCCAACATCTGGTCAATGATGTATTAATGTCACGTTATAGAACAGATACACGGGAACCACCCCTATCTCCGTTTCTACCGTCAAAGTCGGAATCGTTCACCGACAGTACGTCCCTGTAAGGACTCTCAAAATTGGTGGTCACAGGATGGGAGTTTAACCCACTTAGCATAAAAGCATTGAAGTTACTAGCGTGTTCCGGATCCATGCATCTTCAACCTGTCTTTTACGATTGGACAGCATCTGCGCCATTGTTTGGTACTCCCCGACGGGGTTGAACCGCCATTACTCGGTAATCGGCCAAGTTTCTTGCCAGTTAGAAGAGAGGAGCATTGTAATAAATCTGTACACACGGAATTGAACCGTTTTTAGGTGAACACCTTATAGTCCACTACCTTCTAGCTAGTAAAGGCTGTGTACAAAAATGGTGCCTCTTGATGGTTACGATCCACCGTTTGTGAGTTATCAGCTCACTGTTCTCCCATTGAACTAAAGAGGCTTATTTGGTGGTTCACCTAGGTAACGATCCTAGACTGCCGAAGCGAAAGTTTTACAGACTTCCCCGTGTCCTTAACGGTATAATGAACCATAAATTGGTAGGCGACCTCGGACTCGAACCGAGAGACAGTGAATTTTGAGTCCACTAGGTATGCCAATTCCCATCAGCCGCCCATTGTTTGGGGTGTAGAACGGGATTCGAACCCGCATAGGACTCCTTCACAGGGAGTATCATTATCCAGTTATGATACCTACACCATTGAAAATTGGAGTCTAGGACGGGAGTCGAACCCGTACCGTGCGGTTTTGCAGACCGACGGAGTCCCTGACCACCTAGACATAAAATTGGACTTGCCTGTGGAATCGAACCACTCATGCATTTGCCATAAAGAGCCCAGTAAGGACTCAACCTGGGGAGGTTGCTATGCTACCATTACATTAACAGCAAGAATTTGGAGCGTCTAGGGATAATCGAAATCCACTCTGCAACAGCTTGGAAGGCTGGCGACTCACCTCGAGCTTAGACGCATAAAACTATAAAAGAAAATCTGGGGAACGACCATATAGGATTTGAACCTATGTTCACCGCTCAACGCGGTTGTCCTGAGCCTGACTAGACGAATGATCTGCCTCATACTTAGTGGTGCGGCAACACCTCTGTTCTGAGACTCCCCTTCTTTTCTTTGACCGCATTGCCGTTTGGTCAAAAATTGGCACTCCATCACGGATTCGAACCGCGCCTGCAAATTTTGGAGACTTGCGTTCCCCCAAGGGCATGGAGCATTAAAATCTAGCTCGGCTTTACTATTATCAACCCGCCGGAAGTTCAATCCAACTAGGTACCTAACATGAGAAATTTGGTCACATCTCCCCACGGATCATTGCATCCAGGTTTGCTCCCCGGGGGAGATGCCATTGAAATTGGTAGGGGCACGGAGAATCGAACTCCGGTGGACTGGTTAAAAGCCAGCTATTCTACCACTGAATTATACCCCCATTGGCTAGGAATGTTTTTTCGGATGATTCCCGCTCGCTCAATACCCCCACGGGGCGATACTAACATCCAATCTGCATTTGTATACAAGTGTATGATCATGCTTGTGAGTGTTGATTTGCGTGAGTTAGCTACCAGTAAGCCACCCTCTCACGTTTCTAGAAATTGGCGCCACTGAAGGGAATCGAACCCTCCTTGTTCTCGCAGACAACGAGTTGACCTACCCAGAGGCCTACAGTGGCATTGATTGGTGCCCCTAACGAGAATCTAACTCGCCCACATTCGGCCTCAAATCCGACTTGCTACAACAGTCCGGGACATATTTGGTACTCCGTGACAGAATCAAACTGTCTTCAGCAGCCTTGTAAAAGCCGCGCCTCTTCAAGAGCCGGAGCATAAAATCGTCGTTGCTGGTGCTCCAGTACCTTTTCACCTTTGTAGGGCTACTTCGATTATTTTCACCTTCAGGGTGAAATCAACGATAAAAGTGGCAGGGGCGGCAAGGGACTTGAACCCTTGACCATTCCGCGCGTATGCATCGCATCTCGGAAATAGCATCACGTTCTGCAGAACGCTCTTATCTAGATCCACCCCATTGATTGGTAGGCGACCTCGGACTCGAACCGAGAAGCGACGAGTTCTAAGCCCGTCAGGTATGCCAATTCCCATCAGCCGCCCATTGTTTGGTTTGTAAATAGTTAGCATGGACTAACGTGGATTGATTCGATCTACTTAGCATTACCTAGCGTGAGTCTCATCTTTCTCAATGCCATTCTTCGTTGACCCCTACTGCGCGATTCTTCCCCACACCGGGAGAAGCCCGATTGCGTCTACTCATCAACTGCGTCTAACTATTTACAAATTTGGTAGCGGAGGTAGGATTCGAACCTACGATCTGATGGTTATGAGCCAACCGGGGACGACCACTCCCCCACTCTGCAATTGTTTGGTGGAGACTTTTTTCAACCGATCCTACATGGCCTATGCAGGCACCCCTCTCGGTGTATGTGACGTGGCCTACGCCACACTGCTTGGTACTCCCAAGGGGGATCGAACCCCTGTTTTGAGGTTGAGAACCTCACGAACTAACCACTATTCGATGGGAGCATTTATTTGGAGAACTGGACGGGGTTCGAACCCGCAGGGCCCTTTCGGGTAACAGATTGAAAGTCTGTCTGCTTCGCCAGTTTGCATACCAGTTCATAAATCGTGGCCTCCCTCACAATCATACTCACAGTAAGTGCCACTTACTGCTCTGCGTACTTTTGTGGTAGGGACTAGAAGGCCATAGTCGCTTACGCTTCCCTACATTGTACGAGTACACCTGCTGGCTAATGCAGTTCACCTCGTCATTTGGTGGAGAATATCGGACTCGAACCGATCAAGCTAGAATCTTGCAAGGATTCTCTGGGTGCCCTGCCCATCCCCCAATGTTTGGCTGTCTCTACAGGAATCGAACCTGTCTATTCTTCGTTAACAGCGAAGCGGTTGCCACCTTGGCGCCTCAGAGACAATAATTTGTTCTACGCATGTTTTCTTGTTAGGGTGTCCCATAACACTTATCCGTTGGGGATAAGACGAGCGTAGCCTCGTAGATGAATTTGGAGCCTCAGCACGGAATCGAACCGCGTTCTCCGACTTACAAGGCCGGGCATCATCCTTAAATGTTTCAAAGGCAAATTGGTAGGGGTACGGAGAATCGAACTCCAGTAAGCTGGTTAAGAGCCAGTTATTCTACCACTGAATTATACCCCCATTGTCATTTATATATACACTGTTACCAATGCACATATAAATGTATGCCGTTATTTGAATCCCGACGGCATACTGCGGTTTGCTTATAAAAGCTAAAATTTGGTTTTTCTTTACGGGGACCGACTTTACGGTTCAATTACCCTTGTGTCTGGCGCTAAAGATTACCACCTCTTTAGCGAGTTACGTTATAGTAGTTGGGGGACCGAAGTCCACGTGCAATCTAACTATAACCCTTATTCTTTACATCAACAAAAAAGCCGCTTTTTAGCGGCTTCCTTGTGTAAAAATTCTTTTTGCGTTTCCGCTTAAAAGTCCTTAAACAAGGAAGCCTTTGTCGTCTGTTCAATATCATATCCGCGTGTAAAGGATGCGGGGACGGTATTCAACATCGAGGCTTGACTATGCCATGATTTGAGTGCCAGCAATAATATTGCTATACTACAAATTGTCAATGTCGTAATCATTTTCTAAGCCTGTTCCTTGTTAGTTAAAAATCTGTTTAGTTATCTAAGTAAGTACGTATTATATACTCTATTTACCTACTTGTCAACCCCTAAATCAATATTTCTGTAAATTTATTTATCTAGTTACTCAATATATGTGTATAATAGCACCATAAAACGCTATTGTCAACACTTTTCTTGCCTTGTAACTTCTTGATCTTATTGCACTTTTTGTAAGTGCTTGTTTTTGTTGGGATTAAATATCCCGCCATTTTGGTCGCCAAATGACCGTCACTTTTTCGCCTTTGTTGCTGACCATGTGTTGCTTTATGCCAGCTGTCAAGTCTTTGGATTCACCTTTTTTCAGAGGGGCGTGTGCTCCAGTGTAATAAAACTTATTGCCGTTTTCATCTTCCAGCAAATGCCAATATCTTGTAGCAGCATAATAACCTGCGTAGGTTGCTCCTACTTCTTTCTCAGCAATTAGTTTCACCTTACCAATGTGCATACGCTTGCCGACTTCGCCAATGTGCGCTCCGCCAACTACGCCGCCCAAGTTCACATAAAATTCTTTCTTATGTTGATCGTTTACTTCTTTTTCCATCTCAGGCGTAATAAGTGAATCGTCACGCTCCCACTCTAGCTTAACTTTTTCGGTGTTCGGACCTGCGCCATCGCGCATGTTGCCCCTCGCACCAATGCTAAACTTTTGTACTACACCAAAATCATCTAGTGTAAAAATCCACCATTTAGGAATCTGACTACGTGAGCCGTAATTAGCCCAAATAGACATACCACTAATTTCAATATAGTGTGAACCACTTTGTATATCAACGCCCATGTACTTCTTCTTTAGTTCAACTTTATCTACGTCCACGGGTGTCGCAAGCTTCTTCAATATAAAACTCGCTTGCTTTGGAGATTTCCACAGACCACCATTCGATTTTATAAGAGAGTTCAGTGACCTCGACATATCTTCATCGTGACCTGAATCCCAGACGAAATTCTCTGTGATGATCTGTGTAATCTTCATTGATCTTTACCCTTTATTTCTGTTCTGTTCCGCCTGGGGGTGTACCTGGACCCGGTCCTGGACCTGTGCCTGGAGGACTCTTACGGCTCTTTGCGAACTTGAAAATACCATATGCAATGGCTACGAATAATACTAGGCCTACTACTTCTTCAAACATGATAAACTCCTTTGTTTGTTATGTTACGTATTTATTTATCTACTTTTATGATCTAGATTTGACATTGGGGAGTTTTTATAGTATAATATAGAGTAACCAGAATACAGCATTGAATACACAGAGCTGGATAAATAAAGTATATACATAATTATGAATAAAATCCTACGAAACATACAAGAAACTGGATTAGCTAATCATGCTTTACACAACGGTGGAAGCATACACCCGCTAATACTACCCGCTGATCTTACAAGCGGAACTGGACTGATGAATCCGTCAGTTTATTTGGATGGTGACCAATTATTGGTCAACATACGCCATGTAAATTACACACTATATCACAGTGAAGGTAAAAACTTTCAACACCAGTTTGGACCGTTACAATACCTACATCCTGAGGATGATCGTGCGCTGCGTACAGTAAACTATGTCTGTACACTAACTAAAGATTTAGACATTGATAAAATTCATCGTGTTGATACATCTTTGCTTGACGTAGAGCCTAAATGGGAATTTACAGGGTTGGAAGATGCGAGACTGTTCCGCTGGGGTGAAAAGCTTTATCTGTGCGGTGTAAGACGTGATACTACAACCAACGGTGTTGGTCGAATGGAGCTTTCAGAAATTAAAGTTGGTAACACAATAAAAGAAGTGTCGCGTTTCAGGATGCCTGCGCCGCCGCCCGATGAGACCTATTGTGAGAAAAACTGGATGCCAGTAATAGACATGCCGTATCATTTTGTGAAGTGGACTAATCCAACACAAGTGGTAAAGGTAGATGTGGAGGCTGGTACTTGTGAGACTGCTGTACTAAATGAAAACAATAAGACATATTTTGGGGCGGATTTGCGGGGCGGTGCACAAGTAATAAACTGGGGTAAAGATCATTACCTCACGCTTACGCATGAAGTTAATTTATTCAACAGTGAGCTAGGTCGTAAAGACGGTGCTTATAGACATAGATTTATTTTGTGGGACAAAAATTGGAACCTTGTAAATTTTTCACCTAAGTTTTCTTTCCTCACTGGTGAGATTGAATTCTGCGCTGGCGCTGCAATTGTAGGGAAGGATCTGGTCATCTCATTTGGCTTTCAGGATAACGCTGCATTTTTGTTGAGGATCTCAACAAGGTTGGTCAACGAATTTATAAAAATGGAGGGAGAATGAACGCACGTATAAGAGAACTTGCTGCCCAAGCTAACACGTTAGTATCCGAAGAACATCCTGAACTAGCGAAAGGTGCAACGATGGGTGAAATGGCAAATGCAAAATATAAAATATTTTTGATTACTGAATACCACTTAGAAAAATTTGCTGAACTAATTATAGAAGAATACAACACAACAGGAAGTAGTGAATGAGCTTCTCAGAAGAAACATTAATGGCGTTAGCAGCACGTAGCGATATTAGCAAGCTACTCGTACAATATGCGGATGAGCCGCATGACCCAATGTTGAATTTTATCCTCGGTTTGGCTTATGATAACATAGGGCAGACAGCGGCGGCAGTGGGATTTTATTTGCGGGCGGCTGAAAAGAGTGATGATGTATTGTTGCGCTATGAGGCTTTAATAAGATGCTCCAATTGTTTTGACACACAAGGTTCGCGGAATTATACAACACGCGGTTTGCTACAGCATGCCGTTAGTCTAATTCCTGGGCGACCAGAAGCCTGTTATTTGATGAGCAGATTTCACGAACGTAATGGTGAGTGGCAAGAAGCGTACATGATGGCGTCAATTGGCACCAGTATTGTTGACAATGAACATGCGCCGCTACGCACTGACGTTGGATATCCTGGAAAATATGCTATGCTATTTCAACTTGCGGTGCCCGCATGGTGGGTTGGGTTGTGCCAGCAAGCGAGAGAGATTTTAGAAGACCTCAATAATAACTATGAGATGGATGAGCTTCACACACGGGTTGTAAGACAAAACTTAGTAACTATTGGACACCCTATTAGTTCCACGAGCTATTACGCTGACCTTGCTAGTAAATTCAAGTTCCCGTTCCCAGACCTAGCCGAAATCTCTAAAAACTATTCTCAGTCATACCAAGACATGTTTGTGCTTGCGTTGTTAGGTGGTAAGAAGAACGGCACGTATTTAGAGGTTGGGTCAGGTGATCCATTTTTTAATAACAATACTATATTGTTGGAAAAACATTTTGAATGGAAGGGTATTTCCGTTGACAATGACAGGGAACTGGTAAACAAGTTTTTTAAAGAGCGTAATAACATGGTCTTTTGCTTAGATGCTACGCAAGCTGACTATGGTATGCTCCTCAGTATGTCGGCTTTAGGTCATGACATAGATTATTTGCAAATGGACATTGATCCCCCTACGCTTACGCTTGAGGCACTAAAGAAGATTCCTTTTGATACACATAGGTTTGCTGTTATTACATACGAACATGATGCGTACCGCGATGTGTACGAAAAAGAGTCAACACGAGAAGAGGCACGAGCATACCTCAAAGAGAAAGGGTATGTGCTGGTCGTTAGTAACGTTGGTCTAAACGATAAGGACAGTTATGAGGATTGGTGGGCGCATCCTGATTTGGTTGATCCTATAATTTTGAAACAGATGACCGATGACCGAGAATGCACCAAGCTTTGTTCTAGTTATTTCCTTAACTAATTATCTGACCGGTTGTTGCTTTGTCCAACAAGTAACTCAGGAATGTTGCGTATGTTACGCTCACTATTCCACCAGCAGCAATTATTGTGTCTACAGTAGCAGAAGATATATAATACCTATATGCTGCTAATGTGCCGTCAAAATACTTGTGTGTTTGTAGAACAAAACGATCTAATATATCTTCACCAGCAAATGAAACTTTAAGCTGTAAATTACTATTTGTGCTAACATCTCCAGTTAGATCCTGAGCCATGCGTTCAAACCGCACAGCAGTTTCGTTTGGACTCGTTCCGGTGCTAAAATCACCATAATTTGCAACGATTGTTTGAACAACAGGGCTTGGGGTGTAACTGTCTTGTGTCCATTTAATATCGTCAAATCCAGCGCCAGTATTAGTCCAGAAGGCTGGGGAAGTTACAAAGTCAAATGTACTTCCACTAATCGTAACAGTGGTTGCAGTTATATCACTTATTGTTCCGTGCCAACTTTCTGCAAATGCCTGAACACTATTCGCTGTTATATACGGGTCACCTGCTGCGGGGACATTTGATACTGTTGTTGTTATTCCCCACGCATCGTTTGCAGCATCAGAGTATGATAATGCTGTACTAACACCACGTCGCCAATCTTGATATATGGATGGATCATGAGTATCATAAAATGTCGCTGAGGTCAAAATTGTAAAGGTGGCGCCTGTACCAGTGCCTCCAGTTGTTGATATTATGCCAGTTGGCAGCACAGAGTAATTACCGCCATCGAGTATGGACACTGCTGTGATTGCGTTTGGTGCCGGTGCAATATCATAGACACCATCAACGTTTGCCGTTCCGGCGTTGTTTATACTAACTGACACAATTGCGCCGTTTGATACAGTGTAATCAATAGTACCGTCGCCGCCAGCTTGCGCTACTGCGGTACCGTCTGTCCAATATCCGTAGCCAGGGTTAATAATTTCTACAGTGTCCAATGCACCAGTGCCTCCAACTGCTACAATTGCAATCGTTGCCTGAGTACCTCCAATGGCTGTAACTTCTAGTGTAGCTGCTGTTCCAGTGCCGCCGACAAGAGTAAGAACATCATTTTCTGCATAATCACCAGATCCTTGGACCGCGACCGCAGTTACATGAAAATTGTCAAAGTCTGTAATCTCTGCATACACCAGCCTGTTTGTTGGAGTAGGTGGAGTTGATGAATGTATGATGCTCACTACATCACCTCTAAACGGAAGCAGGCGTTTATCAGCGTCTGAAACTGTTGCATATATAGTTGGTGCTGCGTGAATTGAGAAATATTTTGCCATGATAATTAAGTCCTTGTTATGTTTTACTATTTATCTATATTAATGTGCTGATATGAAAAAGTGTTTTCTCCTTTTATCTCAATTTCATACCATGCTCCGGTATCACGCAAATTATAAGTTTTATCGTGATAAGCAAGCCAATCGCCCCACCCGGGTCTAGAATCTTCTATTTTCTTCGAGATACTAACCATAGTAGGGGTGGATGCATCAATGGTGGGTGTGGTTAGCATAACACCAAAGTCATCTACGAATGCCTTCTTTGCGCCCCTCATTTCAAAAAACGATTTAAGTTCATCTACATCTTGAATGGTAGCTTTTTTGTTATAATGGATAAACTCATCTTGTTGTTCAATATTACTTCTCGGTACGTTATTACGGAAAAATATACAGGTTCCGTTCACAGCATAGTCTTGACACATTTGCGGTTTATCGGGAGTGCCGTGTAAAGCGCATAAATTATTAACCAATTTTGAACAGGGACTGTCGGTGTGGTTTATCACAAACACCATATCAATAGGAGCGTCCAATACAATGCTATAATTAAACAAAATATTAATTTTTGTATTATGTAATAGTTTGTAGATCAGATCATAAGATTCTTGTCCTGTCCATTGCATCCCGAATCCTGCCTGTTTACAACACAGTCCAGTACACTGGAGGCAATCTACTGTACTCATTATATTACCTCATAATTTGCATTTATTAATGGGTCTCTTTTTTCTTTATACCAGTCCCTTAAAATATTCATCATTTGTTCTTGGTTTCCTGGATTTTGATCGTTATACGGAGACAATAGTCCTCGGGGGAGTGTCCCCGTTTCTTCGTAGTTTTGGTGATTATGTCCGCCCACACTATTATACTTCTTCCAATGATTACTACACCAATTAATTATTAAGGGATCATATTCTGATTTATATATTCCTAGTTGTTTTAATACACTAGTAATGTGTGTTACTCTTTTTTCTGGTGGACACAATATATCGATATAAACATTGTCAGTATTAGTTGTTTGATCCATCATTATCATCCAATTATTATAATGGGTAATTGGATAAACGGGTCTATCTGCTATAGAGCACAACCATCTATTAGGATCTTGTAAAGTAATAACGGTTTTTATTTTACCATTTTTGCCATCTAGATATTTGTCAATGTATCCTGTGTGTATTGTTTCATTTGAATGAAAATGATAAAACGTAACATTGTCTATCCCTACTAAATCATCGTCAGGATATTCTGGCGTTTTTCCAACAAGGGCACCCATCTTAAATCCAAAGAAATAAAACATGGTAAATGCGAACGTTGTTCCTGTATGTGCGACTGTATATAAATTAAATTCTATCATAATACCTTTTACATCTTAATGTTGTGGGAAATAATATTTGCTGCAATGTAAGTATGTGCTCCGTCAACTTCTATTTGTACAATTTCTCCAGAATTCACTCTTTCAATATCAACCACCGTCTTTATGGTGTTAATGCCAACTACTTTATCACCAACCGATAACTCATTACCATATCTCCAATTATTTCCACCTAGATAAAACTTGTGTGAATCTGATGCTATGAGATTTGTTGCATCGTCAAAAATATAATTTAACTTATCTATATTAGGTATCGTTTCTGCATGTGTGATGTTGTAATAACCAAATTCTCCGCTATGCTCATGCATTGTATAGATTCTATCACCAACATTAAGAGCACCAGCTCTAGCATACGTTGTTGGAGTAATATTGATAAGTGTATTTGGATCAGGACATGATTTTGTAGTTGTGTTCTGATATTTAGCCCACCTGCTTATAGGAATATATGTTCCGCTATTACAAGCAATACCTCCAGCAGTATCCCAGGCTCCTCCGGCGTATCCTTGTAGTGTAAGCAGAATGCTGTTACCATATAAACGAGAAGCTATTAGCCCTGGATTGCTGTCGGTGCAGGTCCAAAGCAAACTAAGATCTGACGTTGTTAGTGTTGTAGTTCCTGCTGTAGGATAGGCTTGTCCGGTGCCAACGGTGGACCACGTTCCAGACTCAGCTAACACCACTCTGGTTGATGTGTATCCAGTATATGATATAGTATGGGTGCTATTTGCTGTATTTTCATCGAGGGTTACGGTTACTGTTCCTGATCCGTTATCTCTGAGTCTTACGCGGCAGAAATCTGAAACTACAGAAAGGGATTGTCCGCTTGTGGGATTTATTCCAGTGCCCCAGCCAGCTGCTCCCCAATTGGGCCAGGATGCATAAGCAAGCCACGTTCCGGTCCATTCGGCAGTCACTGCCGATACACCATAAAAATCACTGTACCTTATTTCGTCAGAGGCAGGAAGGGTTGGAGTTCCTAGTCCATAAAATTCACTAATTTGAGTTGGTGATGTGTCATCAAATTCAGCTGCAATGTTAGTTGCTGATATTGGTCCTGATGATTGTAATGTCATTTATTTTAGCTCCTTTAGTTTTCTAATTTCTTCTTGAGCTATCTTCAATTCTTTACGTAATTCTTTAATAGATTCAACAAGCAAAGACGAGATTTGTGAGTATTCAATAGCCATATATGGTTGGTCAACTGCAATACCAGCACGGTTGTTTCTTACCGCCTGTGGTAATACTTTTTCAACATCTTGCGCAATTAGTCCTGCTCCACGTTGTCCATCTCGTTTCCAATTAAACTCTACACCTCTTAATCTATCAACTTTGTCTAGTGCATTAGATATCACCATAATGTTATCTTTTAGGCGCTCATCAGATATTGTGGTGGAGAACGCAATAACATCACCATCTACTTCCAGACCTATACCTGCCGCGGCTCCATTCTCAAGACGCATACGTTCAGATCCATTAACGTAGAATCGCATTAATGTATTAGTAGCATCACAAGACAACCATTCACTTGCATTACCCACTGTTACGTTAGTGGCCGCTGAGAAAATCATAGTTGGTGTCATCCTAGAAACACTCAAAGTACCAGCTGAGATGTTATCAGCGTTAAGGGAGGTAATTGACGCACCGCTCCCTGAAAAAGTTCCACTAAAAGTGCCAGCCGATAATACGTTAGTAGATGGGTTGTAATAAAGATGCCCAGAACTATCTATATTCATATTATAGTTGCCAGCGGTATTAACCCCAGCATCTGTGAACGGAACTCTATAAGAACCCGATACACCAGTAGAACCAAAATATGATTTAACGCCACTTGCAAGATCGCCAGAATCTATATTTGCTGCAACTAAATTTGTTAACGATGCACCAGATCCTGAGAATGTTGTGGCGGTCATCGTTCCGTTAATATAGCCGCCGGCGGATCCTATACCGCCCTTCAAACTGGCGTTTTGCAAAACATATAGCCCTTCACCAATATTTGCGTGGGCGTTGGTGTGGGCGGACCGTATCCAACGTAACCCATATACAGAGGTATTAACAGAGTTTGCACCGGCTATGCCACCTTGCCACGTCGCATCTAATGACCAAATCGTAGCACCATAGGTATTTGAACCGCCAGCATTTAAATAGTCACCACCGATACCATATTGCATATCTGGTTGTGAAGTAAAGTCCCAAACTCCAGCTATGGATTCGGTCGCAGACTTATCAACAAGATTTGCTTCTGTAATACCACCAATTGAGGTTGCACTTACATCACCAGTAACAGATATTCCTGTGTTAGTAGTTTCTAATTTTACACCGTTTGCATAATACAAACTTAGTTCACGATTTGCTGCTGATGAATTGTATTGTAAAACCCAACCAGTGTTTTGATCGTCGTATAGACCGAAACGAAGGGCTGTTGTGGCGCCCGCATTGTCCATAAATGTACCACGGCCACCGATGCTGTATCCACTCCAAGTACCACTTGAACCTTCATTACCGTCTACTTGCACAGAACCGAAATTTCCTGTTACGGTTTCAAAATGACCTATTGCGTCACCACCCATATAAACAGGACCACCTATGGATAGTGCACCAGTAGTAGAATCAAATCCTAATTTAGTTGTTGTGACATTTGCTGTTTGATCACTTCCTGCTGCGGTAACCATAACTGGGAATAGAGATGCGTCAGCAACGGTGTTGGTTGCATTAATTGTAGTTGAAGGACCGGCGGTACCAGTTATACCTTGTGTTCCTTGTACTCCTTGGATGCCTTGAACTCCCTGTACTCCTTGCGTACCTTGTAGTCCCTGAACTCCCTGCACTCCTTGTGTACCTTGCGAACCAGTTGTTCCCTGTGTACCAGTTGTGCCCTGTGTACCAGTTGTTCCCTGTGTACCAGTTGTTCCCTGTGTACCAGTCGTTCCTTGGGTTCCTTGTAGCCCTTGGACTCCTTGAACTCCTTGGATGCCTTGAACTCCCTGTACTCCTTGCGTACCTTGTAGTCCCTGAACTCCCTGTACTCCTTGAGTTCCTTGCGAACCAGTTGTTCCCTGTGTGCCAGTTGTTCCTTGGGTACCAGTTGTGCCTTGAGTACCAGTCGTTCCCTGTGAACCAGTTGTGCCTTGTCGTCCCTGTAAACCCTGAACACCTTGCGTACCTTGTAGCCCTTGAATTCCCTGTACGCCTTGTACTCCTTGTGTACCTTGGCTACCAGTTGTTCCTTGTGTACCAGTTGTGCCTTGTGTACCAGTCGTTCCTTGTGTACCAGTTGTGCCTTGTGTTCCTTGTACTCCTTGTATGCCCTGTGTTCCTTGAACGCCCTGTGTTCCTTGAACGCCCTGTGTTCCTTGAACACCCTGTGTTCCTTGAACGCCCT
>Ga0208304_10000045_pt1 | contig 74386 bp, 131 predicted proteins | sample ColrivemetaGS713_FD_187603 | JGI IMG/M metagenome (GOLD analysis project Ga0208304, IMG submission 187603) | Estuarine microbial communities from the Columbia River estuary - Flood tide ETM metaG S.713 (SPAdes) (version 2) | ecosystem: Environmental > Aquatic > Marine > Intertidal zone >... | reverse complement strand
TAAATGGTTCAGTTATTCCTGTGGTTAATGGCGGAGTAATTACTGGATTTACTGTAGCTGTTCCTGGTACGGGATACGAACCAGTCGAATCTACTATTAACATGACTGGTGTTGGAAACGGTGACGCTGTTATTGTTCCTTATGTTGATAGTGCCGGCGGAATTACAGCCTATGCTGTTACGACTCCTGGTACAGGCTATGTAATTGGTGATATTGTTCCGGCCGTTAGAGCAGCAGGCACTGGTGTAGATTTTGTAGCCACTGTTAATTCAATTAATGGGACAGGTGGTGTCCTCACAATAGATATTACCACAAATGGTACAGGGTACGACGCAGTTGTTGCTACGGTTACCATAACGCACCCAAATGGTGCTGGATTTGATGGTGCAGTAAATGTTACCAGCGGTGTAATAACTGGTGTTACTATTTTGGATGGTGGTGTAAGCTATAATATTCTATACCCAACAGCAACGGTAACCAGCGCAACAGGGCAAGGAGCTGTGTTAGACATTGGCGCCACTGACATTACTGCTGGTGTTATCGACTCTATACAGGTAACAGACGGTGGATATGGCTACTCAACTACTGATACCATTACAATCACAGCAGCCCAAACATCTTCAGGTTCTAGTGCTATTGCTAGTCCTGTTATTGATCCAGACCTCAATGACTGGGGAACTAATGCACCACTATACTATAATGTAGTGAGTGTGCAATCTTCTGATCGTGTACTGACCGATCAAATTGAATTCATACAAGACTATTTCACGGCGTTAGGATATAACATCCGCGCCCAAGTAAACCCAGCTACTGCAAATACAATGCAGTGGTATATTATTTGGTAAGGATAATTAATGGCCACTAAAGTACCGACGCCAGCAATCAACGCCGCGCACTTAAAACTTATCGGAGCTGCACTGTCAGTTCTGTTTGCTGCTGCGGGCGCAAGTTATACGGCATACGATTCGATCACAACATATATTGAAGGACTCGCCACCAAAGAGGAATTGAATTATCGTGTTCGATCTGAAATCAATACATTGTCTATTGACCTAGTTAAATCATCTGTTCGCAGTTACGAGGATGACCTAGTAAGTATTGAGTTCAAAATTGCAAATGGCACAGCAACCGCTGTTGATAATGCTAATAAAAAGAATATTGAGCGTAGACTAGATGAGCTACGTGACAGGCTAAATAGGTTAGAAGACGAAGCTAAGAAGCTTCAACCTATTAGCTACACTGACGAATAAGAGGACACACGATGAAAAATTTGGTATTACTGATAGCAGTCATGTTCTTCGTTTCGCTAACGGTTCTTGCTGGTGCAACTAGCCCATACACCGACGAATACACGTTTGAGCTAGAACGACAGATTGATGAGCTACAAGCATTAATTGATAATGATCTCGGAACTGACCGAGATATATTTATGCTCAACTATTACAAGAAGCGTTTGAATGAAACTGTAATAGAGGCTGCTGGCACAGTTGTTGGTGTGTTTACATCTGACATAGGCAATAAAGAACCTGTTGACAATATTAGTAGTATCTCTGCTAGACAAGACCGCGTATATTTTTACACAGAGCTAACAAACTTAGCTGGTGAGGTTATTACACATAGGTGGATGTACCAAGGTCAGATCATATTTGAAAAGAAATTTCATATTGGTGGTGATCGCTGGCGCATATGGTCTTATAAAACCCTTGATCCACGGTATACAGGCAAAGCCACTGTGCAAGTTCTAAACTCTGAAGGAAGAGTAATAGGCGAGAATCATCTTACAGTTACCCCTTGACATTCATCTTGTTTTATGTTATAATGCATTATGATTGTAACAAATCCATACGAATATAAACCCCTCAAAAGTATAACACACGCCGGCGGCAGTCGCCAGTACGTAACTCCCAACGGCGAAAAAGTGGCATCGGTCACGACTATCCTCAGCAAGACAAAAGACATGACCTTCCTCAAAGAGTGGAAGAAGCGTGTGGGTGAGGCTGAGGCAGCACGGGTCGTGAAACGGTCTACTGGTCTTGGCACTGGTATGCACAACATACTGGAAAATTATGTGAAAGATGGGACACCTCCAGCAGGAAACATCTTTTCCGTTGGCATGGCAAAGAAGATTATTAATGAGGGTCTCTCCAAAGTGGATGAGGTCTGGGGTACGGAGGTCAATCTGTACGCTGAGGGTTTGTATGCTGGCACCGCCGATCTCGTTGGCGTCCATCAGAAAGCTGAGACAATGATGGACTATAAGAATAGCCGAAGCTTCCGCAAAGAGGAGTGGGTTACGGACTATAAACTACAGGTAGTGGCGTATGGTCTAGCACATAACGAGATGCACAACACCAATATCAAGAAGGGTGTCATCATGATCGCTACGCAGGATGGTAAATACCAGGAATTTGTTGTTGAAGGTAACGATTGGGATAAAGCCTGCTCTATGTGGATGGAACGTTTAGAAAAGTATTACTCAATGTAGAGAATTTAGATAAATACATAGGAACATATTAAGAGAGTTTCTATGTATGACAACTAATAATCAAGTAGTAATATCGCGCATCCAGCATAGGAGAGGCAGAAAAGAGAACCTCCCACAACCACTTCGTCCAGGTGAGCTTGCTCTTACCACAGATGATGGTGAATTGTGGATCGGCGGTGACCCAGACCAACCTCCCTACGGCGTTAGGACATACGGTAGCGTAGGCACTGGTGCTGAAACTATTGTAGACACGCAAATTGCATTTGCATTATTTTCATCTCCCCTCACACAATCTGAATTTGATAGCCTTGTTTTATATCTAACTACTGCACCATCACCTGCGGTGGTATTGACAGTTGATGATATTTTATGGGATGATGCCTCTGTTGTCTTTATTACTGCTGATACAGGTGTAGACGCCGCAAACACTATTGCAAACGTTTTATTAGCTGTCCAAGCAAGTAGCTATGGCACATACCAAAATGGTAGTGCGCTAGGCAATCTACAGTACGATGGTACGCCGATTGATACCATAGCAGCACAAGATCAAACAGATTTTGATGGCGTAGGAACAAACGGAACATGGACACCGGGTGGCGGTGGTGGCACAACACCATATGCCCCAGCGGACACCATCACAATGATAGATGGCACTGTAGTTACAGTTGGTACTGTTACAGCTGGTGCTGTGGATACATTTACTATTACGACTGCTACTACTTCCCCAGGTATTACAACTACGCTTACACAACAAAGCACAAGCGGATCTGGTGCTGGGTTTGAACTAATTTTAGGCACAGCTAACTACACAGAATCAGTTACGTCTGCGTTTGTAGTTCAGCCTGACGGATACTACGCATTTATAACTGGCTTTGACAACGCACTACAAGGCTCAAATGCAGCAACATTAATTAATGCTGTATACGCTGGTCCACTAGTTGTTACACTAGTAAACATTCAAATTCCAACAAGCGGCGCCTCAGTTGGTTCACCAACGTTCCGCGATATGACAGTTACGGATACTGACTCAGGATTTACGTGGGCGGCTACTGGTACAGCTAGTGCTGACAGCACAGTTGATGAATTGACATTTGTTAGCGGCGCAGGTATTAATATTGACGTTGATACAACAAGCGATGCTATAAGAATAACGGGAACTGGCACAACCACATTTGCTGGTCTAACTGATACTAACCTAACTGGTCAAGCAACGGGCGACCTAGTTTTTAATTCCGACGGCACAATATGGACTGATACTGCTGGTGCATTACAGTGGGATGGTACTAACATCCTAACGGTTGTAGATACCATTACAAGTGGTGCTGCAACCGCAAGCAATTTATTAGTAGCTGCGGGCCCACTACTTGCTGGTGCAAGCGTATCAAATGGCGGCGACCTTACTTTAGAAGGCGGTTATTCCACAACGGGGTTTGGCGGAACCGTAAATATTAACGGTGGAGATGTATCCGCCGGTACAAACTTAGGCGGTGATGTTAGTATAGCTGCCGGCGCGAGTGCTGACAATGACGGCGGGTGGGTTACTATTTACGGTGGGGCAGGAGGTCAATTTGACGGCGGAGGCTCCGTTGAAATTATAGCAGGTTCCCCTACTGGAAGCTTATTATATGATAATGCTTTTGGTGGCGATGTCGCAATGAAGGCCGGCGCCGGCGGAGACTTTGGTGGCTATGCTGACATGTGGAGCGGTGATGGTATTTTAACTGCTGGAGAAGTAAGCATCCTTGGTGGTAACGTTAGTGACAAAGTTAACGGTGACGATGGTGGTAACGTATTTATTTACGGTGGTAATGGTGGTGCTAATGGTAGCGCACTGTTTAACGGTAGGGTAAAAATTGTAGGTGGAACGAGCACAGACTGGCCAGGATCAGGCGTAGACATTAATGGTGGCAACACTGCACTATCTGTAGCATCTACAGTAGACGGTCCACCAGTATACATTACAGGTGGAACTGGGCGCGGCGGAGCGGAAGCGGGCACGATTGGCGGCTGGGTAGAAATTGCGGGTGGCGAATGTGTAGGTGACATAGGCGGTGATGTAGTATTGATGGGTGGCGTTGGTAATACTATCAACGGTACAGTGCGCATTAGACCAGCAAGTGCATCAGGACAAGAACCAGCACACGGAACAGCAGATTCGGGTCTTAACATTGCTGTGTTTGGTGATGTTCCGAACTCCACATCAACCATTTACGATGTTAATGGTACTGCACCATTATTAGAATTCTTTGGTGATGGAACTGGTAGCGGAGATTATCTACGGCTTACCGCAGGTAATCCCGGTGTCGCTGATCCTATTTTAGAAGCTGTTGGTTCAGGCACAAACATTGGTATAAATTTACGAACAAAAGGTACTGGACTGGTTACGGTTCTTGGAACCACAAATTATGAAACAAACGTTACAGCCGACGATGACATTCCAAATAAAAAGTATGTTGATGATGCTATAACGTCACCAACAACTACTGGCAATGCATTACTAACAGCATACACGCTGACCGCAAGCACGGCTGTGTTTGCTGACGTAACTGGGTTTGAATTTGACATTGATGCGGCAGCAGATATTATTTTTGTTGACTACAGTTTGAACATTGGTGGCGCAGTTGCTGGCGCTAATAATTACACAGCAATTGGTACACTAAAGATCATTGCTAACACGCTTGTAAATTCAGGTGAAGCCACGTTGGTGGACGATCAAACAGAATTGCGTGACACTGGATTAACTGGCGCGGTTGCGTTCCAAGCTACGTTTGTTGCTGGTTCACCAAATAAAGTAAAAGTACAATATACAAACACGTTTACAACTAACGCGACGTTACGTGTATCTACTAAACAATGGATGAGTTACTAATATGGCTAATAGTATTGTAATAAGCAGGATTCAACATCGCCGCGGTCGCAGAGAAAATCTGCCACAGCCATTGAGGATAGGTGAAATTGCACTTACGTCTGACACGAGTCAGGTATGGATAGGTACTGATCCAGAACTAGCGACTCCAGGTGTAAAAGTATACGCAGATAAAAGCATTGCTACTGCACAGGGTATTGCAGACACAAATATTGTAGAAGCTAAGTTTACTGGTGATTTTACATCTGCATCTTTTACAAGCTTGTATACTGATCTTTTAGCAAGCAGTGTGGTAGCGTTAGACGATCCTGCTGAAGGCTCAGAAGAAATTTTATGGGACGATACTTATCGTGGAATTATTTTAACAATCTCAGTGGATGCTGCTGGCACTGGCTATACAACGGGTGATGCTGTTACGGCACTAAGTAGCACTGGTACTGGTTTTGTTGGTACGGTTGTAGATGATGGCGGTGGTGGTATACAGAGCATTGCGATTACAAATGGTGGTTACGGATACGTCGCAGCAACTACTACGTTTACAATTGCTAATGGTTCCTCAGGAGCAATATCTGTAGCATCCTCAGACATACACGGTTACTCTGTGTACATAGCAGCAGACACAGCTAATCACGCAGGCAACACAGTAGCAAATATTGTGAGTGAGGTTGCAGCTACAGCAATAGGCACAGCTATTGGTATTAGCAGTGCAGCGTTGGGTGGATCATACGGTGGACTTTTTGGTTCAGGATTTCTTGCAACTTTCGATCACGTTGCCGCAGCACACATAGCGGACTTAACCAATGTCTTGGATGGTTCAACTACCGGTCTCGTTTACACTAATCTAAATCTTGAAGTTGGCTCTGGCGCTGGCGGTGGTCTTGGAACGATACCATATGAGGCTGCATTTTATTTTTCAGGTATTGTTTTAACTGCTAGTTGGTTATACAGTAGGTTTATTTTTACAAGCGATATAACATTTAAGACTACAGCAACATCATATGCGTATGCTGCCGTAGCTCCTACTGGTGGAACATCGTTTGAGATACAGAAGAATGGTGTCAGTTTCGGATCTATCTCATTTGCTGGAGCTTCTAATACAGGGGTTGTTGCTGTTGGAGCCGATACTAGTTTTACTGCTGGCGACCAATTATCTATTGTTGGGCCAGTTACCCCTGACGGTACCATTGACCAAATTGCCATTACGCTTCTTGGCGAATTAACATTATAAAGGATCGCAATGCCTTGGGTTAGCGCAAGAGTCGTAGGTGTATATAAAGCGTTCGATAATATCGGCTGGATTAATGCTGGGCCCGACCAGAATGTACTTTGTGCTGCCACAGTACAATTAGAAGCTACTGTACAAGGTGATATTAATCAGCACATATTCGAATGGGAACAGCTTAGTGGTACTGCGGTGACCCTAAATGATGCTAATACCCTCACACCGTGGTTTACAAACCCATTAACAACTGAAATTATTTTCAGGTTTTGGGTGGATAGAGGCACAGCATACGAGAAATTCGATGATGTATATATTACTAGAGATCCATCGGAATTTCCTGGTTCAATTGTATGCCAGGTCCCGCAAAGCGACAACACCGAGTCATATCCCATCTCTGCGAGTATTGCATCAGCCCCGGCTACATCTGGGATGATGGTGCAGCCTACGAACCGTTTATTTTATTATTGGGACTTTAATGATGGTGAAATAACCGCTCGTCCACCAAACACACAACTTTGGGTTCATCCCTCCCAATATGCGGATCAGGTAGGTACACGGGCAGCCGAGGTTACAACATCTGGATCCGCACTAATGTGGAGCGACCCAGCCTCAACGACATTTGGTAGCTTAAATTATATAGGCGTAACTATACAGAAATTCAACACTACCACCAAAGTATGGGATTGGCAAGCCGACATTGCTGTTGGTGGTAACACTTATTATAACATAGTTGAAGGGTCTAAATACAGATTAATAGCAAGATGGGAACGCACAACAACTACGACTAGATTAACAACTAAGCGGGTCAAATTAGAATCATTTTTATTAGATACAGTATTTACTGCGAGCGCCTGGTCACAAGCTGATCTCATGCGAAGTGTCCAAGAACCGGGCGTAGTGGTCCAACCGTATTACGCTCAACAAGCGATCTTGTCATCTCCTGTGATTAGGAAGAATTATCGAAAAATTACATTAAATGAGAGCTATTCTGCTGGCACAGCCGTAATAGCGAACGATATGGCAATTGTGCTTAATAATGTAACTCGTTTTGGCGCTATAGAATATTTTGATTCCGAAATAGTTGCCACCGCACCCCCGCCACCAATGCTGCAAAATATGATGGTAACTACCATTGCCAGGTCTAGCGGTATATCAATTGGATAGCGATAAATAACAGATAACAACAAAGGTAAAATAAATGTACGGAATTTATACAGTAGAGAAATATGAGGGTAAACTAGTAGATGGTGAGTGGGTCCGCGGCAAGCTGATCTCAACTGTCGAAAAGAAAAACAGGATCCAACCGAGTCTGCGTCAAAGATTGCAAAATTCGGGTGACCAAACAATGTCTCTTCCTATTTTGGTGTTGAAAGTCAGTGAACTCCCAAGAACAGGAAACGGTTGTGTGAGTGATACTAATGATTGGGTAAGTGGTAGTATGGAACCCGGCTACCCAATTTGGGTACCAGAATCTGGTCCGACCGATAGATACCTATATGTAAAGGCTCAGTTTACTCCTCCAAGTGCAGGCAATACTCGATATATTCGTGCAATCGCTGTACAGGGTACCACAACAACACTCTCAAGTATATACCTGTCAACTCCATGTGTACAACTGGATTCTGAGATTTTATTGATTCATTATAAAATATATCTCGATTTGTCAGTCATACAAGCAAATACAAATATTGGCCTTCCCGACTCAACTGTGTACGATTATGCTCAACATCTGGTATGTTCTGTGTCGTCATCTAGTGCCTCTACCAGTTATAATGCAGGTGGTTATCCACAGTATGTAGCTTTCGACAATACGAGGCGTGGTGCTGAGACGTTTATTAACACTGAATCATATAATATCAATATTATTAATTCATCATCATCATCCTATGAGTTTTATATTAGTTTTGTTGAAAATCCTGAATTTGCTGCAAAAACCTGGACAATAAATGCCAAGCTTTCAGGAACTACAGCTAATTACCAGTATGAACAGGCTGGCGCGCTTGTAAAGAATATACGGTGTGGCAACGATTTTGAAGGATATACAAAAGCGTGGAGCTACGTAGGCATAGATAAAGGGACCACATCATCGGTTCAAAACACATATGGTCGAACGGCCCCGGATGCTAATCGTCGACGTATATATCTTGATACAACCAATTTAGCAACCAGCGCAGCATCTATATCTGTAACAGATGACGGGACCTGGTCAACAGTTGTAGATGAAGATTTCATACACGACTGGCGTGTTATGATTACTACGGGTGGGCTTGTTGGTGCCTCCGCATATAAGATTAAGAGGCGTAGGTTTACTGGGACAACAAGTGCTACAGATTTATTTCCTGCACCAATTGTATTAAATACTGTAGATCCTAACGCAAGCACTATAGGTAACGTATACGATACATATAGTGGTTTAAAAACTCGTCACGGTCAAAGAGCATGGAATGACAGTATAGTCAATTATCGTTCTATGTGGCCTATTTTAAATGCCCAAAAATATATCTTCCCAGAGTTTTTAACACACGATTACACAGGAATAACGATTCAGGATGCCGGAAATCATTGGACACATGATATAGATTCTGCAAGTACCTTCCCGCTTAATGCTACTAAGATTATGCAAATTGATAATGATGGTTACGATATTTTGGTTGCATGTAAGGATACTGGATTGTATAAAGTTACTAGAACAGCCGCACGTAATGGCGCTATAACCGCCGTAGCATTGATTACGCCTGCCGCAGTAAGTGGTGCAACATGCCACGGTGTTACAGTAAAATCACCAGGTGTGTGGTTTGCGCTATTTAATGATGCAGGTAAAATTGTTTTAGGTCGTACAACTGACAGCGGTACAAGCTGGACAATATACGACGAAGCAACTACACCTTCATTTACATGGACTAACTATACAGTACCTGCATCAACTCCAGGACCCACACATGTCATTGGTTTAAAAGTACACACGTATTGTTGCTTGCTTGCAGCACAAACTGAAGCAGATTACAATTCTACGGGTGATAATGGAACATTCGCTGCTGGCACAGGATATAGCACAGGTCTTATAACAATGAATGATGGTGCTACTATTACTATTGACTCAGTCGGTGGTGGCGGTGAAGTCACTGGATTCACTGTAACAACCGGAACACCAGAACCAAGCGATAATCCATATAAACCAGGAGACACAATTCCTGCTACAACTGGTTCTGGTTTCACCATAACACCTGGACCAAATAATCTGGAAGATAATTTGTTTGTACTTTGTGCTAACACAGGAGGACTTAATGTCAATTTATCTAACAACTCACAAGGATTCGGCTGGACCAGAAGCACAAGCACACACACAGCAGTATACGCTAATCTGTCTAGTGCTATGGGTATGGAAGGAATATCTCCAAAATTCATTGCCCCGTTATCAGATGGTCGATGGATTATGAAGGGAGACACAGATAATGCATCTGTGTATATACTCCGCGGCGGTGCCTACAGTCTTCTTGACAATACTACCACAAATGGTTGGAACCAGTTTGGCGCGACGGCAGGGATAAACATAGTTGATGATATGGGCGATAATATAACATGGTTGCTTCGAACTATATCTGCTGGTTCATCCCTCACAACTGCCTCAGGTTTCCCGCAATTGATGCACCCATCTGATTTTAATACTTCAAATACATCACTCTTCACACCGATGTTCTACACTCTCTTGTCTGCTACAAACTACAACAGAACAGCAATAGGTTTATGTGCTGCTAATTATCATTCACCGTTGACTTATATTGGTAAAGGTCTTTGGATTCAAAAATATAATCTCAACCAGGGGTGTTTCTGTTGGGCTTGGAACGGCTCCGGCATATTGGCCGATGATGATACAGTGTTATATTGGGACGAATATGGTTGGAATGGTACAGCATGGGAATTAGGAAATGCGAATTCTAAGACAACACATGCCCCAGGAGCATTTGTAGGATCAAATCTTGCATTTAATACTGCTGGTGGAAGCGGTGGCACAATTATTGGAACATTTACTGGTACAGATTGGGCCGGCGATGGATTTAGCGTAGGTGATTATATTACTATCTCAGGATCTGAAAATGGCGGCGAGAATGATGGCGTATATATTATTGAGACACTAGTTGGAACCACATTGACGGTTACAGCCGATCGCCCACTGTTAGCAACAAACGCAGCAGATACCACAGCAACAGCTACAAGCGCGGGCCCATTACTAGCAGGAGAAGGTTTGTCCATAACTTTCGATGATAACGCTGGAGTAGATCCTTTTGTAGTAAATGAATACTATGATTGTTTTGTAGGTGATGGCATATTGAAAGATGATGCAACATCGTTTTCTCAAAAGACAACAATATATATGTTGCCAACAGAAACAGGAACCGATCTCCCATCTGGTACTATTCCTGCCGCTGTAGAAGGCGCTGTGGTGGCAGGACCTGCATATATGCTTGGTGCAGGCTCCTCATCTACTAACTTAGATCTTTCTAGATATACAACCTCAACGCCATATATGACGAGATATTACACCCATTCTCCAACAGAAATAGTTAGCACTGAAGAAGGTAACTGGACTACAGAGTCTGGCAGAGGTATGGCAGTATTGGAACACCAGTTGGTAGGTGACTTTGTATTTAATTTTAAGATGAACTGTGACGAGCGGACCGGTGGCATTACATATTATTATCCAGGAATAGGATTGATAGATTGGGCGAATGTGTATCCTGCTGGCCCTGCAACAACAACAGCTACCTCTGCGTCTATTATGAGATACAGATATACAGGAATTAATGATAATGTTACAGGAACCATAAACTATGACCTAATGACGTTTTCTAGTTTTTCTGATACAGGTGTTAACACAACTGATTCTATTACTGGCGGTTCAGCAGATGACATATTTACGATAAGACGAGTGTCTGGGGTCATTACACTCGAACGTAATTCTACCCCATTCTATACATCAGGTGGCGGTATCACCCAAGACTTAGCAATTGTTATATCTGGTCTTGGTGGAACTTATTTTGATATGGATCTTACATACACAAATGCTAGATATGTTATGAAAATTGGTAACGGCACTACTACTGGCTCTTGGGATCCAAACTTTCATGCAGTTGCTTGGGAGACCATGGATACAGACTGGGCCATTACTATTGCAGGAACACCAGCAACTATTAACAAAGACGGCTATACTGCACCAGCTGCTGGCGAGGTCACTGTTCTTCCTTATTCAGGTACATTGTGGTTCAATGCTGCTGATGCTGGCAAAGCGGTTACCTGTTCGTGGAGATACATAAAACGCATTAATCTAGTATAAGCTCTTGACTTCCTTATGGTTTTAGCGTATACTAACGTAAATGTCTAACTGGAATTGTTCTTCTCCGGAAGAAAGAATAAAGAAATGGAAAGACTTTCGCGACGAAAATAAGGGTCTACCAAGACAAAAACTTATAAATAACGTTGCAGAGTTCTTCGCGGATATGCCTACGGGGGCTAGGGCTTTGGATTTTTATGATCCAGATACCTGGCCTACTCCTTGGGAAATTTTATATCACAAGCTCTACTGTCAAAACACGGTGAGCTTGCTAATATATCACACACTTCATATCCTTCTTGAAGATCCTGCAGATTTAAAGATAATTTTGATAGATGATACACGGAATAGATTTTTAGTACCAACACTGGAAGATAAGTACATTTTTAACTACGTCTTAGGTGTGATAAGTAACATACACGATTATAAGGAAATTATTATCGTAGACGATTTTGAAGACCAAATCGTACACAACGTTTTCTAATAACAACAAACACAAAGGAGAGATCATGCAAGAAGAAAACCTTGCTGCGGCCATCAGCAGCGAACTACCCCCAACAGCAACAACAGAAATAGGCATTGCCCTACCAACGGAGTACCAAAGATTTATTCATCTTAGTAGGTATGCGCGTTACAATGAGGAGGTGGGTCGTAGAGAGACTTGGGGCGAGACAGTCGCAAGGTATTTTAATTTTTTCGAGAAGCACATTCTTGAAAACTATCCAAGCGGACTCAAAAAGTATAAAGAAATAAGGCCGGAGCTAGAGACCGCAGTATTACAGCTTGAGGTTATGCCTTCCATGCGTTGTTTGATGACAGCAGGTAAGGCACTTGAGCGTGACACAGTAGCAGGATATAATTGTAGCTTCCTTGCAGTGGATTCTCCACGTGCATTTGATGAGACGATGTACATCCTCATGTGTGGCACTGGTGTTGGTTTCTCAGTGGAGCGACAGGAAGTGGTCAAGATGCCTGTTGTGGCTGAAGATTTTCATCCTAGCGACAGCGTATTGGTTGTCCCAGATTCTAAGCTAGGTTGGGCAACAAGCTTCCGCGAACTAATTGCAATGCTGTACACTGGTCGTATTCCAAAATGGGATTTGAGCAGGCTCCGCCCCGCTGGCGCGCGCCTAAAAACATTTGGTGGTCGCAGTTCTGGACCAGAGCCATTAGACCAGCTTTTCCGTTTTACGGTTGAGACGTTTGTCAACGCAGCAGGCCGCAAGCTCACCTCCATTGAGTGTCACGATCTTATGTGTAAGGTAGGTGATGTTGTTGTCGTGGGTGGCGTACGCCGCTCCGCGCTAATATCCCTATCCAATCTGTCAGATGATCGCATGAGGCTGGCTAAGAGTGGTAAGTGGTGGGAACAGAATGGTCAACGCGCATTAGCAAATAATAGCGTAGCGTACACCGAGAAGCCCGACATGGAAATTTTTATGAAGGAGTGGATATCCCTCGTAGAATCAAAAGCTGGCGAGCGTGGAATTTTCAATGTTGAAGCAGCACAACGACACGCAAGCAAAAATGGTAGGCGTGATGGCTCGCAAGTACGCGGCACAAACCCCTGCTCCGAAATTTTGCTTCGTAGCAAACAGTTTTGTAATTTGTCTGAGGTTGTTGTCCGCCCCAATGACGATTTTGAATCGTTGGCACGCAAGGTTCGCCTCGCAACTATTTTAGGCACATTGCAAGCATCACTAGTAAACTTCCGCTACCTGTCCCGCGATTGGCGTAGGAACACAGAAGAAGAAGCATTGCTTGGTGTAAGCTTGACGGGCATTATGGACAACGAGTTTTTGAGTGGTAAGAAGGGCAAGCGCGATATTACGCTGCCTGAATTCCTGCGGAACCTACGTGACGTTGCTATTGACGAGAATAAAACGTGGTCAGGTAATTTAGGAACCAATCAGTCCACAGCAATCACATGCGTCAAGCCTTCAGGCACAGTGTCTCAGTTAGTTGATTCGGCTAGCGGCATTCATCCTCGTTACGCTGACTACTACATTCGTACTGTCCGCGCTGACAAAAAGGATCCGCTTGCACAGTTTATGGCTGATGCAGGCTTCCCAGTTGAGGACGACGTTACAAAACCCGAACATAACTACGTCTTTGGCTTCCCAATGAAGTCACCACGCGGAAGTGTTATGCGTGATGCGATGGGTGCTATTGAACAGCTAGAACTATGGAAAGTTTATGCTGAACATTGGTGTGAACATAAGCCGTCTATTACAGTATATGTAAAGGATCACGAATGGTTAGAGGTTGGTGCATGGGTGTACAAGTATTTTGATTATATGAGTGGCGTAGCTTTCCTGCCACACACAAACCATTCGTATAGGCAAGCACCGTATCAGGAAATCAAAAAAGAGGAATACGACAAACAGCTTGGCAAGATGCCACACAAAGTTGATTGGTTGACGCTGAATCAATATGAGGAAGGTGACAACACATCAGGATCACAGACACTCGCTTGCAGTGCGGCAGGCGGTTGCGACATAGTAGACTTAACGGAGGATTAGAATGTTACAACAGAACACACAGGTATTAGAATTGAATAAGGTGGTGGTGCTACGGCTCACTACTGGTGAAGAAATCATTGGTAAGGTCGTGGACATTACAGCTAAGGAAGTCACAATCCATATGCCATGTTTAGCGTCAATGGGGCCTAACGGTGTGGGGCTTATGCCTGCAACGTTTTTGGGTGACCAAAAGGAAGATATAGTTTACCAGCGGTCAGCTATTATAGGCTACCCAACTAAGATCAACAAGGAAGCAGCGCAGGTATACGAAGATTACTCTTCGGAAATTAAAGTACCACATAAGCCAGGTATACTTGTACCAAATGGTCGATGATAAGATAAATATAAAAAACATATGTTACACAATTCACACATATAACAAACAGAGCTACAGGAGATTAGACTAAAATGGCACAGATGAAAAGTTCTCAGGGGAAGTCCCCGTATGAGATCAGAGCAGACCTGCTTGATCTATCGTTTAGGATTTTACAGAATCAGCATTCTGTAAACCTCGATGACAACGGTCATGCTACAACTTCACCTACGACCGAAGAAGTGGTCAAGGAGGCAGAGAAGTTAAACGACTTTGTCTCTACACCAGGGAAAGAACGAAGTTCATTTCGTTAATTAAAAAGATAAATGGGACAGGATGTCCCATTTTACTTGACAACCGAATATAAACGTGTTATAATACGGCATGTTCAGAAAATTAAAAGATGTAAAACGCTGGTTCCGGCACCGACTTCACCCTAGCTATCGTTATCATATCGTAAATACAGGTCTAAAACCCAACTATTATGATATTGACACACGTATGCTCCACGCTTGTTTTTCCCTTCTCGTTGAATATGTAGAGACTGAACTACCATCTATGAGCAGCGACAAAAATCTCTCTCCTCGCGAAGCTGGTCTGCAACATCTTGACTGGGCTATAAATTACAACAATAACATAGAAGCAGATGCACCCGAATGGGACAGGATGAATGAAAGTCAGGTGAACGCTGCAAAGATAACCAAGGAGCTTTATCTTTGGTGGAAAGATGAATACCCAACCTACGAAGACCTAGAGTGTGAATCTTCTCCAGATATTTCGGCAGTTGGCTTGGAGGTTTTCGAAGAGAGCTGGAGGAAAACACATGTGGAAGAATATGCTGCATGGCGTGATTGGTGCGACAAAACCAACGAATTGGAAGCCCAACATAACGCAAAAACCCAAGAAATGCTCCAAAAATTGATGGAAATTCGCCAATCTTTATGGACTTAGCCCTGATTTCTCTTGACATTTGGCTCATCTTTTAGTATAATATAGATACTGAGAGTTAAAGGTAAACACATGAAGTTTAAATTACTAAGCGATTTACACCTAGAGTTTAATCCGCAAGCGGATAACCCCAAACCTGGCTATACAAATTTCCTTATCGAGCCGCAGGCCGATGACAAGGAAACTGTGCTGATCCTTGCTGGTGACGTTGACCTCGGTGGGGACGCAATTGATTTTATTTTGCAATGCTGCGAGCAGTTCCGCTACGTGGCTTACGTGCTTGGCAACCACGAATTTTACAATCATATTTACGATGAGGTGAGACAAGAGTGGCGCGATTTTGTTACGCCAGATAATTTCATCTTGCTTGATGATGATGTAGCATATATCGACCACGTGCGGATCATGGGCGGAACGCTGTGGACTGATTTTGATAATGATGATTGGTTTGCGAAGCAGAAGGCAAAGGATGGTATGAATGATTTTGACGTTATACGCAAAATTGATTACAACCCCAAATACCATGGAATGAACCGCAAGTTCCATCCTAACGATACTGTGGTGGCACACATTGACACGCGGGAGTTTATGCGTATTCAGCTTGCTAAACCATGGGACGGTCCTACCGTGGTTGTAACACACCACTTGCCACACCCTCTTTGTGTTCCTGAACATTTTAGGAGACACCCACTCAACCCTGCATACGTAACAAACCTGGATGAGTTTATTGCAGAGCACGACATTGCGGTTTGGTGTCATGGTCATACGCACGACAACGTAGACTTTGAAATACACGGGACGAGGATACTTTGCAATCCTCGGGGATACTACCCTAACAAACTTAATGAAGGGTTTATAAATGGGTTTGTCTTTGAACTCTAAGATCAATCTTCCTTTTGTTGTTTTAGTCATTTTGAATTTATGGGATGCTTGTTTGACTTCGTTGTGCATTTTTGCATCTGGGTCTACAATGATTGAAGTGAATCCCGCGATGAAGTTTTTGATAGACGAATACGGCATAGCATCTATGTTTTTATTAAAAGGTGCTATATTATTATTATTCGCGTATCTTATAGATAAATTAGATACTAACACAGCAATGTACAAGACATTACCAACGACATTGTGGCTGATGAATAGTATATATGCTGCTATTGTACTTCTTGGATTTCATACTCTCTATATAATTTTAATGAGTTGATAAATACGTAAAAGCCCACAGAGGACGGTTACGTAATGAAGTTGTTTGAGTTAGATAAGCGGTATAAGATTTTTGTAGATTTGGACGGCGTTGTTGCTGACTTGGACAAAATGGTTCAAGGACGCACTGGCAGAACGTTTGCTGAACTGCGGGCGATGGGTATAGGTTTTAGTAAGTTTGTAGAGCGTGAGCGCGCTGGGGGCAGGTCTATTTTTGATGACCTAGATAAGATGCCAGATGCTGACCAGCTTTGGAACTACGTGGTGAAATATTCACCTAGCATACTAACTGCAACAGGTGAGCCAGCAGTTCCTGCAAAGGCTGAGAAGATACGCTGGGTACACGATAACTTGCATGGCTTTGACAATATTTATACAACAGTTAGGGGCACTGATAAAAAGCAGTGGGCGGCTGACAATCATATTTTGATAGATGACAGAGATCTCAACATTGGTACATGGCGCCGCGCTGGCGGCATCGGCATTTTACATACAGACGCAGCAAGCACGATTGCTGCATTAAAGGAATTAGGTTTATGAAGTTTGTGGGTGTAAAGAAAGCATTAGGTTGGCTACCGTGCTTTCATTTTGAATTGAACAAGCTACCAAAAGGACAAGAACATAGGTGCTGTATTCCAGTTGGTCCAGTTTTATTCACATTAAAAGATAGCCACTGTGGTTCAAAGAAGTCCATAGGCATGTGCTACGTGCGGCAATTCTACCGCACACTAGGCGCCCGCTGGATTCTCTCAAAACTTTCTCCGCAGTGGAGATTATTCTTTGAAGTAAATGTCTTTGCTGAGTACCTATCCATATATACTGTTCGTAAAATCCCAGACCTCACACTAGATCTTGCGAGGTATATTTGGGATACAAAAAACTTGAAAGACTATTATACTGTTGAACAAATAGAATCAGAAATTTATTCCCGTTTTGGTATTCCATACGTACCATATATTAGATATCGCTCTTGACATTTAGTGCGTTTTAGCGTACTATATACGACACAACTACACTAAGGACTTACGTGCAAAATTATCTCGACTTGCTCCAGGATGTATTAGATAACGGATTCACAAAAGAAGATCGGACAGGCATAGGCAGTATCTCTGTGTTTGGTCGATCATTGCGCTGGAACCTCGCTGACGGTTTCCCCATTATAACAACAAGAAAGGTTGCCTTCCGCATTGCGTTTGAGGAGACTATGTTCTTCTTGCGCGGTGAGCGCGATACTAAGAAACTAGAAGATAAGAAAATTGGCATCTGGAAAGGCAACACAAGCCGCGCATTTTTAGATGCTAAAGGATTGCAGCATCTCCCCGAAGGTGATATGGGATATGGGTATAGTCACCAATGGAGAAACTTCGGCGGTGAAGACATGGTGTTTGATTATAAAGATGGGATAACGCTAATGCCTGCAGAAAAAGGTGTAGACCAAATTCGTAATCTTGTTGAGGGTATAAAGAAGAATCCCTTTGACAGACGACATATCGTTACAGCATGGAATCCTGCGCAAGTTCACCAAACACCTTTACCACCATGTCACATCTTACACCAATACCAAGTTACACCAAACGGAAAACTAAACTCGTCGTTCCTCATGCGTAGTAACGACATTCCTTTTGGCCTACCTTATAACATAATGGGCTATGCGTTCCTCAACATTGCTCTTAGTAAATTGTTAAGTTATGAACCTGGCGAGCTTGTTTACTTTGGCAACGACGTACACATTTATCTCAACCAAGTTGACATGGTCAAAGAACAATTACAACGAATTCCACACCAATTACCCACCCTAAAAATCCACAAAAGCCTAAATACACTTGATGATCTTTTAAAGTTAGAATACACAGATGTAGAGTTGCTTGACTATGTGGCTGACCCGGATATAAAAGACAAGCCTAAAATGGCTGTTTAATACTTGACTCCCCGTTAAAAATATGCTATACTGTGTGACACAGGAGAAACATATATGACCTCGGAAAACCCACTTGATAGGTTACACAAACTAGACATCTTATGTGAGATGTTAGATGAAGGTTTGTTGGATAACTTAATAGATAAGAAGAAGTTCCTTGATCGCTTGGAAGGTGATAATCATATGCCAGGAGTTATTACTGTTATGCATATGGACATAAAGACACTATCTCGAGAAATAATGGCTGTACGTAACGAAAATAATATGTTGCTATACCAGTTAAAAGAAACAGAAATAGCTTTGGTTCATCTGTTGAAGGCTATACAAGAGCAAACATATAATAGCAATATTACTTCTGCTATAGACACAATGCGCCCTACGGCGTCTAAATATGGATTATCAATATAATGGCTGATATAAACGAAATGAAAATTAATCTTATGCGTCCTTACCAAGTTGGGTATGACTTAGATGACGACATTATTGATGTGTTAGATAATTTGATCTTGAATATAGATCAAGATGAAGATTTGAAAAAGCTTTTTGCAAAACATAGGTTTTTGCGTAGCTTAAAAGGTCATTTAGAAACACCTGGGCCTATTAGGCAGTTGATTGAAAAGACTGCAAAGATAGAGCAGGAACAGACAAAACTATTTACAGCAATGCGTGAGATGCGTGAGGCAATAAAAGAATTACAAGATGGAGAAAAGGAATAATGGCGTATACAAAGAGTAAAACTGATCCTGTGCTAGGCGCAGAGATAGAGGAAGTATTAAAACGCGCAGGCGTATCAACTCCCTCAGAACAATCAGCATATGATAGTTTAGAGCAGAACGAGAAGATTGAGAGAATCGCAATAAACTTCCGTGAGATTATGAATGTCTTAAATCTCGATTTAAGTGACGACAGTTTACATGACACACCAGGGCGCGTAGCAAAAATGTATATGCAGGAAACATTTTACGGATTGAATCCCGCAAATTTTCCTAAGATCACGGTAGTGGACAACAAGTTCCAATACGATGAGATGTTAGTTGAGAAGAACATTAATGTCATGTCGTGTTGCGAACATCATTTTGTAGGCATTGTAGGCAAAGCAACTGTAGGCTATATCCCAGGTGAAAAGGTGATCGGTCTATCCAAGCTGAATCGTGTAGTGGATTATTTCTCACGTAGACCTCAAGTACAAGAAAGACTAACTGCACAGATTTATCATGCGTTGTCCCACATTTTAGAGACTGAGGATGTGGCAGTGGTCATTGATGCAGATCATTATTGCGTAAAGAGTAGAGGAATCGAAGACACAGGTTCAAGCACTGTTACAAGTAAGATGGGTGGTGCGTTTAAAAATGATGTAGCGACTAGGACAGAGTTCCTAGCACTTGCGAGGAAAGCATAATGGCTAGAGTAACAATCGAAGATTCACTTGCACAATGCGATAATGTATACGAGTTAATTCGTATCGCAGCAAAACGGGCGTACCAATTAGAGAAGGGTGCAGAACCGAAAGTACCGGTCAACGATGACAAATCCACAGTGATTGCGTTGAGAGAAATTGCCGCAGGTCATATAGACTTTAGCAAAGAAGTAATTCCTGAGGATGTTTGGCACACTGGCACACACGGTCCAGAAGTTAATAGGCCAAGGACGTGGGGCACAGGTAGCACACAGTACACAGCAGGTGATAAGGCAAAATAATGGTTACGGCCGAATACTTAGGACACTGGGTTACTGACACGGGTTTTTGTGCGCAGGGTTGTCCCGTGTGTCGAGCGGACGAACGAAGAATTGAGGCAGAGATTCGCGCAATCGAATCTAAAAAGGTCGAGGAAATCGACTGGGAAGATTTAACACAATATTTAGATAGTAAAAAAGGAGATTAGGAATGTCGTGGAAGATTAGCAAACAGTTTAACTTCGCTTATGGACATAGAGTTTGGGTGCAGAAACTCGAAAAGGAATTTGCACTTGATCGTAAGTGTGTTTGTAGGCACTTGCACGGACATGAAGCGGAGGTGCATGTGCATCTTGAAGGTGATGAACTAGATGCACAGGGTATGGTTACAGACTTTCTACACCTTAGCTGGTTAAAGAAGTTCTTTGATGAGACTGTGGATCACAAGTTTATTATTGACAAGAACGATCCGCTATATCGTAAACTAGTTGAAGAGAATGTGCGTTCACATAGCGGGCTACGTTTAGTTCCCGTAGAAGTTCCAGGCACAGACTATGTGGCAGGATATGTTATTGACTCGGGTCCGCACATGGATCCCAATAGTCCAGACTGGGAATACCTCGAAAGCTTCTTTATCGTAGACTTCATTCCAACTTCCGAAAGTTTGTCGAAATGGGTATATGACCTAGCTACGCCAAAGATGGCAAAGCTTGGTGTTAAAGTTGCAGAAGTCGAGTGGTGGGAAACACCCAAATCGTGCAGTAGGTATAGTGGATAACAAAGGTGAATAAAAATGCTTATTAAATTCAATCATGATTTTTATCTTAACACAGATCGTATAGAAGCTATCCATCTCACCATCTATACTGACGAACAAATAAAAGCCAAGCAAGATGCCTGGGAAAACAAACACACCACGAAAATTCCAATTGTTACCACAAGGCGTTGGTTCAAGAAAAAAGATAGTCAGCCAACAACTGAACCGGTATTTAATGAAGATAAAGAGAGTAGCGAAAGTTGGAGAGATACTCATGCTATTGGAAAATTAGCAATCACATTAATAGGCGGTCATTCTTGGGGTGTAAATTTCTATACCACAGAAGCTATGGATACCTATCTAAAACAGCTCGATGAAAACGTCAAGCAAATAATTAACAAAACCAACCAAGGAGAAAATGAAAATGAGTCAGAATAAACCAGTAGCAATACTACGGACACCAAAGTCATCTGATAAGACTATTATTGAGGATGCAAAAAAGATTCTTGAAGAGAATGGATATGCAGTAGTCATAATTTATGATGAAATGTATATTGAGGTGTTACCTAGCTATGCCTAAACCCATTGCCATCCTAACATTCCCGTCTACTCTCAACTTCGAGGAAAAGACAGCCATGGAAAAAGCCAACAAGGCATTAGCTAAGGATGGTTATTTGGTAGTCGAGCTTCCGGCTGGCGCTGATTTGCAATTTTATGAACCACAGCGCCAGCCGGAACAACCGGTGTCCGTACAAGGTGTTACACCGAGACATGCAAGTAAAAGTGACCAACCCATGCACGATATGCTTGAAGCCTTACGAGAACGCACCAAGCACAGCGGAGCCAGATAATGGATAAGAGACCACTTTTGTATGTACAGTGGGCTGACTCAGGCACACTTCCTTCCAAATATTGTATGGAATCATTGCAACAGATCCAAGACATTATTCAGGATTTCCTACCAGAAGTAAAGGTGCTTGCAGGCGTACAAGAGCTAAAATTCACCTTTGTTGACCCAAAACAACAGTTTGCCGAGACACTCGCAGGGACGTTTAATCCTCCAGAAGAAGATAAATAGTTTATATGTTCTTCGGATACTTAGTTCTACTTACAGCCTTGGCAAATGCCACCGCTGCCGCCTGGTTCGCGATTGTCGGAATCATGTCGATTTTTGCTGGACTCCCAATGTACGCCTTAGCAATGGGCGTAGTGGTGGAGGCAAGCAAGGTCGTGGGTGTAAGCTGGTTGTACAGAAACTGGCATCACAAAACAAAGATAAAATATATGCTGCTCCCAGTGGTCATCGTTGCCATGCTGCTAACAAGCATGGGTATCTTTGGGCTGCTCTCAAAAGCGCATGTGGAGCAGGCGGCGCCCGTGGGCAACAACACGGCAAAGATAGAACGACTGGATCAGCGCATTGCAAGAGAGCAGGCGCGCATCACAGATTCGGAAACGGTCACCGAACAGCTAGATACTACGGTCAAGACGTTGCTTGAATACGATAAGGTCAGCGGTCCAGATGGAGCTAGGGCGGTACGCGATGGTCAACAAGAGCAACGCGATATGTTGGCACGGACAATAAACGAAGCGCAGGATAAGATCAGTGAGTATGAAGATGAGAAGATGGTTCTTGGCACGGAACTGCGTAACTTGGAAGTTGAGGTTGGCCCCGTAAAATACCTTGCTGCGTTGGTTTATGATGATCCACAAAGCAACATGGAGAAGGCAGTTCGCTGGGTAATTATTGCGTTTGTCTTTGTGTTTGATCCTATGGCTATTTTATTGCTCATGGCAGCTAACCACACGCTAATGGTATACGATCCTAAACATGCTATACGGGAAGATGACGATCCAGATGATCCTGATCCCAAACCCGAACCAAAGCCCCAACCTAAAAAACTAAAACCAAATGCTACATCTACGTTTGTGGCAGCGAAGCCCGAGGAACCTAAGAAGGCAACACCCCCTGAGCCTGTAAGTGAAAAGGTAGAAGAGCCTGTTGTTGAACAACCTGAGAAACCGAAGCCAGTTGCCAATCACGGCATTTATAATCACCTATTAAAAAAAGAGGGTCGTAGATGAAAGACAAGATAGCCTGTAGTTTCTGCACAAAGACGATCCACGAAGTAAAGAAGATTGTTTCCGGTCCCGAATTATTAGATAAAGAGACATCTTATATTTGTGATGAATGTATAGAAGTAGGATACAACGCTATACATAAGACTAAAGCCGAACTCAAGCCGCTAAAGAATCCTTCGCCAGAAGAGATTAAAGCTCACCTCGACAAGTATATTGTTGAACAGCATACAGCCAAAGAAGCACTGTCTGTGACCATATACAACCATTTTAAGCGTATCAAACACCCTACTGTGGGTACCACGACACTAAAGAAATCAAACGCTTTATTGATTGGGCCCAGCGGAACGGGCAAGACTCTTCTTGTTAGCACAGTTGCGAGCTTGCTTGACATTCCGTTTGTACATGCTGACGCAACATCTTTGACGGAAGCGGGATACGTTGGCGAAGATGTAGAGCACTTGATTGAACGTTTGATAAGCAAAGCAAACGGTGACATTGAGGCAGCGCAAAACGGCATAATTTATCTTGATGAAATAGATAAGAAGAGCCGCAAAACTGAAGGCAGCACAGTGTCAAGAGATGTGTCAGGTGAGGGCGTACAGCAGGCTTTGTTGAAACTGATTGAAGGCACGACCATTGACCTACCAAAACACGGTGGAAGTTTTGACACGACAAACGTTTTGTTTATTGCAGCTGGTGCATTTGTTGGTCTAGAAGATATTATTAAAGAGCACAGAAGAGAGTATTCTACAATCGGATTTAACGCAACAGTTGACAAACCACATACAGATATGCTATTATTAGATACAGGATCAGAAGATTTAATTAAGTTTGGAATGATTCCTGAATTCGTAGGACGCTTCCCAGTTATTATTGCGTTACACGAATTAGATGAAAATATGTTGACGAGAATTCTAGTTGAACCGCAGGATTGTATTGCAGATCAGTATAAGAGTTTATTTCAATTAGATAACATTGAATTAGAATTTAGTCCTATTTACTTGCGGTCAGTTGCAACAAAGGCAATGAAAGAAAAGACAGGCGCAAGGGGACTACAAGGAGTATTAGAGAAAGCGTTATCTAAAACACAATTTCAACTTCCTTCATTATATAAGAAAGGCGTGACCAAAGTTATAATGAATGAGGCGGGGATACCAACACTACACTACGTTAAACGAAAGGTGAATGACGAATGATTAATAAAAAGACAAGATTTGCTCCAAAGAGAATCGAAACACCGAAACTTGAAGGGCTAAGAGTAATGGTAGAAGACGGAAAGTTTGACAAGGCGTTGCGTATTTTTAATAAGAAAGTACAAGACTCTGGACTACTACGTGAGCTGAAAGATAGAGAATTTTACGAGAAACCATCTATGGTACGTAAGCGCACAAAAGCAATTGCTAAGAAGAGAGCAAGGAAACAGCTAGAAGAATCAAATGCTAAGGTGTTTGGAAAGAGATTATATTAATCTTTGACTTGACAACCTAACAAGCTTGTGCTACAATGCATAATATCGAAAGGTATTATGCATTTTTTATGCAAAACATCTTTAGGTAATCGGCAGTAATCTTTAAGATAAGATTCTGAACTCGGTCGTCCGGTGCAAGGTTAGGTAATCTTGTGCGTTTTTATTTTAAGGAGATAATAGTGAAATATGTAATGGCAATTTTTGTAAGCATGATGCTTGCATTTTCGATGCCTGCTCTGGCAGATTGTGGTGGTGGGAATGGGGCAGAAGATCCTCCAGCACAAGGTTGTCACCCAGGTGATGATGATAATGGCGGCGGTGGCGATTCAACTGGCGGATCGTATACTAATACCAACAACAATAGTAATACCAACACTAACCAGCAAGGCCAGGAACAAGGCCAAGCACAAGGTCAGTTACAGGGCCAGATTCAGGGTCAGGTAGCAACAGGTGGCGATGCAACGTCGGTATCTGGTGCTGGTGTGTTTGGGTCTGGTAATTCAGATAATACTAATACTGCTACTGGTGGTAGCGTAGGTGACGTAAATGTGAGCGTTGGTGGAATCAACACAAGTGGCTATGGTGAAGGCGAAAGTGCACCTGGAGGTGATATAAACTCTTTCTCCCCGACAGCAACCGTTGGTGACACAAGCAACACAAACACATCTTCGTCATTCTCTGAGGGTGGAGCAGGCGGTAATGCCTCCATCAACATTGGTACTGGTTATAGCGAAGGTCAGGGCAGCGAAGGCGGTTCTGGTATCCTTTCATCTAACGTTGGTGACGTAACCGCCACAAACGGTGACCAGACTACTACAGTAGACAACACTGACAACTCCTACAATGCAGGCAACACGCTTGTCATTGGTGGTGGTTATCAGGGCGAGTGTTCAGAGGGTGGATGCGAGGGTGGATCTGGAACGTTGAACTCAAACGCTGATGCAACTGCAACCTCAGGTGATAGCTCTGCTAACAATGAGTTGAATAACAGTGTAGTGGTCAACAACAATTTCCCTGAAGGAACAACTGGTGGCACTTCACAGGTCGTTGAAGGTTCTTCTCAGGTCGTTGAAGGTGATACCACTGACATTAACGTTGACGCACGTACTATTAACGAAGCTACTGAAATGCCCGTTAATGGTGTTGCACCGTCCTTCTCTGGACTTTGCAATAGTGGTGCAGCAGGTCAGGGACGTGACTTCGGTCTGTCCGTGTCTGTTACAAACGATGTTTGCCAGGCTCTCATGATGGCTGATGCTTATATGGCAATGGGCAAAATGGAAGAGGCTGAAAAGTGGGTTGAAGCGGCTGCACGCCACGCAAAGTGGAAAGGTGGCATGGGTTACGTTAGGCACATAATTACACTTGGCGCACTATAAGGGGGACGATATGAAAACAATACTAATAGCACTATTGGTGTTGGTTCTCCCTTCGATCGGTATGGCGGGGGCTTTGTTCCCCGACCAGCCCGTGGAAATGAAACCAGGTTACGGTGCACAAGGTGCAGGAGCGCACTATGGTGTACCGATGGGACTTCCAGGTAATGACTGTGTTATCAATCCTGTCTCAATGACTAGGGGATTAGCACTAACGACTATTACTATGCTAGTCCCAGGTGACGTAATTGAAATTCCAGCCACTATCTTGTTTGACTTTGATAAAGATGTAGTTCTGCCTGAGGGCGAGTCCCTTTTGGCTGAGACTGTGTACGCAAAGTTGATGGAGTTTGGTGTAACTGAAATTGAGGTTATTGGACACACAGACGCTAAGGGCACAGAAGAATATAACTATGCTTTAGGTCTACGCAGGGCATCAGCAGTAGCAAACGTTTTGTCTTATCTTGGATTCCCAAGTGAGGATATTGTAACGGGAACAGGTGGCGAAGACTACCCCATTGCACAAAACGAATGGCCCGATGGTAGAGATGATCCAGAAGGACGGCAGAGAAACCGTCGAGTGGAAATCACTATCATGCGCGTTGCAGACAAGGAAGTTCAACAAGAAGAATTGCAGTTAGTGGATCGCAATCCGCAAATTTTCCACCGACTCACTTCTAATAATACTGTCCTTTGTGAGAGCTCCTATGGACATGGAGTGTTTGGAAATGGATACTACTACGGTCGTAGGATTTTCGGCTATAGGTAGTTTTTATGTGAGGGGATAAAACCCCTCACATTTTTTAACACAGAAAGTAGGTTAGCTCATGAACTTGAAAGATAAACTTCTCAATACCAAACTGAAACGGTATATGTGTTTCTGGTTGGGCGAAATTATAATAATTGGTGGACTACTGTTTATTGGTTTTACCATTGAACATATGATAACGTAGAATTTTGATAAATAAGTTTGTAAGGTGCCGATAGCGGGCTTTACACTTTAGGGCATGGTGCCCAAAACTTTACTTGCTAATAAGGAGTAAGACAATGACTAGAATATCCAACCTACCTGCCACTTGGGCAGACTTTGAAAAAAACCTCCTCGGCTTTGACAGTCTATTTGACAAGTTCAAATCCTTTCCAACCGAAACCTATCCTCCTCACAATATTGTGAAGCATGGTGATAACAACCAAGACATTGAGCTTGCGGTTGCTGGTTTCTCACCCGAGGAAATCGAAATCACAATGTCAGATAACATCTTATCAATCTCTGGTACGAAAGAAAAGACAGAGGGTGTGGAAGATAAAAACTACGTGTACAGAGGAATCTCTGCTCGCAGTTTCCGTCGGACATTTGAGATCGTTGGGGGATGGAAGATACAAGATGCAAAATTCGACAATGGGTTGTTAATCATCTCATTTGAACGAGAGATTCCCGTCGAGCAAATCCCTAAAAAGATAGAAATTAAAAAGATATAAGTCTTGACATTGCCCCTTAGTTGTGTTATAATATGGATGTAGCACTCTAAGGGGCAATTTTATGGGCGACGATATCTGGACTTGGGAAGAGACTTGGGAAGAGGTGATGGCTAATCCTGACATAGAATTTGATGTTGAGGTTGAGCTTGAAGTAACTGAACCAAAGCTTTGGCGAGTTATATTCCACAATGACGATAAGACAACAATGCAGTTTGTTGTGTTTTTACTTGTCAACGTATTCCACAAAACTTTGGACGAAGCTGCGGAAATTATGCTTACCGTCCATAACAAAGGCGCCGCTACTGTTGGCGTTTATCCTTTTGAGATAGCAGAAGAAAAGTGTGCGGTTTGTTTACGCACTGCTAAGGCAGAAGGTTTCCCACTTGTTGTTACCATAGAAGAAGATACTTAAACAGAAGCTAATTTATTAAAACGATAAATATCTATGTGCGTGATCAAAATATGAATATGTTTTCTTTTAAGAAGGAGTGTCACAATGTGTACTCGAGAACAATGGGATTTATGCAACAACTCTCAAGCCTTTCAGATGGCCAAACAACTAGCACTAACCTTAGAGGAGTTAGCTATTAAGACAGGATTAAATAAGAAAACAATTAGAGTCCGAACCAAAGAAGAGATTATCAAACAAGGACTAGGTAAAGCTGACGCACAGGTTATATGGAAAGACGGCCCTGTTGATTGGGCGTTAGACATTGACTTTGGGTCTGGTTCGGGTGTACACTATCAAGCAAACGATGGACACACGCTGTCCTTTTATTCCACCTAAGAGACTACTAATGGAAAAATTTGATTTGAAAGATATTGGCATTATTTACACAGTCCTTGATAAGGATACAGAAGAGACGTGCCAGGTTAGAGTTATTGACTATGCCGAATTAAAGCTGGTGGTCGGCGAATTCGTAAACGATAGCTACAAGAGCCTGGGTTCACACATGAAAGAAGTATTGAAGAATTTTAAAGGCTTTGCGAACAGCCCGTATGCAATTACCTGGTACTGCGTTCCAAAAGATGCCTTCGAACTCTCACACGCTATTATACAAGCGAGACGAGAGGGAAATTCGATTGTGGTTGTTGAGGTTCTTCCTACTGAAGACATTGACAAACACATTCAAATGCGTTAAACTACACAACTGTCCAACACAAACACACGGGAGAATACTGTGAGAGAAATGACTGATTGGGATGCAACCATTGGTGCGTGGCGCGCAAGAACCTGCGAATGGATTTTTAACATTGACACGCCCGAACGCTATGATTGCGGAAAGCCCGTAGCACCAGGTAGACCTTATTGTGATGATTGTCACAAGCTTGCTTACAGGTCTCATGCACAATATAAGAAAGACAAGTTAGCACAGTGAAGAGGCGCAATGGTAATATATTTATGGCTGCTTGCATACTGGTAGCTATAGCAAGTCTTAGTGTTGCATACCATATATATACAAAGGTTGATGTAAAAGAAAGCGTAAAGTCTTACGGGTTTTATGTTTTAAACCAAGACAACCTAAGCACGTTATATATCCTCAATGACGAAAAAACAATCATGTATATGCTACGTGATGATCCTACCCACCAAATACACCAGACTGTAGTTCCTTCAGGATTGTTAGGCTCTATTGCAGAACGGGCAGCGCAAGATATTGAAGTAGCTGTCTCAGTTGAGAAGCCGAAGGAATCTTCTATATGGGGAACACTGTTCTTGGTGTTTGGTCCGATTGTTTTGTTTGTACTGCTATTGTGGTTTATGGTCTACAGAAACAAAGGCAAGGGTGATGGGGGTATACTTACGTTTGGTGATAGCCCCGCGAAGCTTATTGACCCTGCGGCTAATAAGGTCACGCTAAAGGATGTGGCAGGTAACCCAGGTGACTTTGAGGAGGTGCGTGAGATCATTGACTTCCTACAAAGCCCGCAAAAATACTGGAAGGCTGGCGCTGAGATTCCTCGAGGCATTTTGATGTATGGTCCGCCGGGTGTAGGCAAGACGCTGATAGCCCGCGCTATTGCAGGTGAGGCTGGCGTTCCTTTCTTTACGATCAGTGGGTCAGAGTTTGTAGAAATGTTTGTGGGTGTTGGTGCAAAACGTATGCGAAGTATGTTTGTGCAATTACGTGCAGCGGCACCTGCGTTATTGTTTTTGGATGAAATTGATGCTGTGGGTGGCAAACGTGGCACAGGGTTTGCTGGTGGCAATAGAGAAGCAGATCAGACGCTGAATCAATTATTGGTGGAGCTTGACGGCTTCGATCAAAACTTAGGTATCATTGTTATTGCTGCAACAAACAGACCGGACACGTTAGATAGTGCGTTGCTACGTCCAGGTCGTTTTGACAGAATGATTCCAATTGGTCTACCAGACATTGATGCTCGAGAGCAAATCCTCAAAGTACACCTAGCAGCAAAAAAAGCAGCCGACGATGTTGATACGCACGCCATTGCACAAGGTACGCCTGGTTACAGTGGTGCTGAAATTAAAAATCTCATTAACGAGGCTGCAATGATTGTTGCGAAGGATGATCGAAACACCATAACAATGGCTGATATGGAAAAGGCGCGAGATCGTATTTTGATGGGCAAAGAAAAGTCTCTCAAAATGGACAAAAAGGAAATTAGAACGACAGCATACCACGAAGCAGGCCACGCTATTGTTGGGTTCCATATGCCAGAGCACGATCCTATTTACAAGGTGTCAATTGTGCCGCGTGGTCGTGCGTTAGGTATGACGATGTATTTGCCTGAAAAGGATAGGTACAGCCACAGCCACACTTACCTGGAATGTAAGATGGTTAGTTTGATGGGTGGTAGAGCAGCAGAACAACTTGTGTTTGGTAAGAAGCACATTACAACAGGTGCTAGTAATGACTTGGAACGTGCTACTGAGATAGCAAGGAATATGGTAACGAAGTGGGGATTTAGTAAAGCAGGGTTGATGAATTTCAAACAGAGCAATATGGAAGAGTCGTTTGTGTTGTCTGAGACGAGTAAAATGCGGGTGGATGCTGAAATATCCCGCCTAGTGAACGAAGCATACACAAAAGCGATAAATATCTTGAAGGAGCATCGTGCAACACTAGATGCCGTAGCCGAATTGTTAATAGAAAAAGAAACCATTAACGCTGAGGAGTTTACGCAAATTGTCACTGATCCCAAATGAGTATTATTTTAGAAATCAGTCAGTCATAGTAGCGTATGTAGATGCTGAATTTGCTGGTTTATTGGTAGCTGATTCAGGCGAATCGTTTGCAAAGTATGAACTATTGGACTACTTCCGTGATGAGGGTGTGAAGGCCAATTTGCTGATAGCAATTGACCCTAAACTATCTGAAGAGATAGAACCAGATCGGCTTCGCACACAACTAGATGAGCTAATTCAACGGTTAACATCTTCCTCTCCACATGACTTAACTGATCTAGATATTCTCTACTATATTCCTAGATATCTTCACTAGCATAATTTAGAGGTAATTGATAAATACATACAAAGCCCGTATGTTAGGAGAAGTCCATGGACAGCCGTAAAAGATTAGATGAGATGAAGAAATTCCTTAGTGTGATGGATGAATCCATTCCAAAGAGCACAATGTACGCACTTGTGCAAAAATCAGATAACAAGATTGTCAAGAAAGGTAGTGCAGGTGCTATGCGAAAATTACGCAAGGCAGAACCTGAAAAATATTTTGTGGGCAATACTCCAGGCGGCGAAGTTGGTGATATCTTCGGTGGACCAAACCCATCGAAAGTAAGAGAAGCAACAGAAACCGACAGTATGATGAGTTCCATCAAACCAAAGCGTATATGGTGGGAAAATGATCCACAGGTATTAATGTCTCATATTTATTGGCTACAACACGAAATCCCACCTACTAATGAAGAGGCGTTTGCCAGAAACTGGAATAGGGTTGTTGACCAACTTTCGGCAGAGTACCCGCCGCCAGACTCATGGGAAAACCCAATTAAGGTGGGCGGTGATGCAAGCGAAATTGAAGAAGAGCGTGGCATAAATGATATGAGAGACGATGCCAGTGACTGGCGAGACGACGAACTTCCAACATATGAAATTGTTGCAAAATGGCAAGGTGATCCTGAGCTTGAGGTTGTTGACGAAGCCGATGATTTAGAAGAAGCAGAATATTTGGCAAGAGAATACAGGATGGCATACGGTAACAGTGCAAGCATACGCATACGCGGCACAAAGCCTGCAATGACATTGCGCGATGAAGACGCAGTTTTTGAAGGTGTAGCATGGAAGGACATTAAGTTAGACAAGCTTGCAGAGTCTATTTTGTCGGAAGATTACGGCCCTATAAAATTCACACGTAGATCACTTGCTGATTGGTTAAATTCTCAAGCTGATGGGGCTAGTGGTTACACTCCTCATCCGCAACCATTTGTTCCTTCGGAACTTCCGCAAGAAATGGTTAATAAGATCAACGCCGATATTGCGAAAGATGAGTGGGAAGAATATGATATAATAGCTGATTATTTAGATGAGTATGGTATCGAGTTTGGTGTAACTGAATGTATGGAAGAAGTACATTGCGCTGACTGTGATTGTGATCCTTGCGAATGTCCTGAGGATGCGTGGGATGCTGAGGACTATGCTGAGGACTATGACGAAATCAATCTCCAAGCGTTTGACCGAGACATGTCTGACACTGCACCAATGAGCGATGATTATGATTTCTACGAAAGCAATGACCATGGACGCGGCTTTTGGGAAACTGCTACGGTGTTTGGTACAGATCAAGACGGCGGTTCAAGAGAATTTGAAATTGAGTTCCATGTCTTTGATAATAAAGTAGATGATATTGATTGGCCAGATCAAAACGATTTGATGGCGCAAGGCATTTACTATGATGAAGAAGATATTATTTCCCAGCTAAATGATCGCATAGAAGTAACTGAGGCACGTATACCAAAGAACAAGGATGACGACCCAGACGCAATGGTTGACCTAGGTGACGACGATGATTTAGAATATGGCTACGGTGCTCCGGATGAAGACCTAAGCGACCTTGGCATAGACTTTGAAGATTATAACGATGACGATCTTGGATTTAGGTTCGACTAAATGAAATTTATAGAGCTATTAGAAGGGCGTGGTATCGCAGCGCGAGAGAAAGCCGTTGATGGTGGACACGGCGCTGTGTTTGTTAATGATCGCGGCGAGAAGATTGAGCTGCAAGATATCATTTACTTTCCGCCAGAGGGTGGACGTTATGAAGATGACGCTAAAGGCTCAGTAGAAGATCCTGTAAAGGGTCGAGACAAAACGCAAGAAGCTATTGTAGATTGGTTCTCGCAATCCCACCTAATTGACGCAAATGATTTCAAAATGGTCAACGCACCTAGTAAAGCGGCTGCTATTACAATATGGAAGCGAGACGATGGTAAGCACGTAGCTTTTGGGCGTTACACAACCAACGTTAAGCCGGGAGCATTAGGAATCAACTGGACTAACTCTCAGTTCCAGCGTGAGACAGGATATGCCTCAGACGATGTTAGCACCAAGTCTGAAAAAATCTCACTCAAACCATCCGACCTATTTACTTCCGAGCCAATGACCATTGAAGAATTGATCGAGAAGGTTCAAGACATGCCAGCGGATGTGCCTGAGGAGCTAAAGAAGATTGTTCCAGCATTGCTAATGGCAGTTGCTAATGGTGAGCAAACGTTTATCCCAGGCGCTGCTGAACATCGTGCAGTGATTGAGAAGTATGTTGGTGAGTATGCGGCGGCTATTGCTATATTGACAGGCAATTTTACAAGCGGTGCATATAGGGATGCTGAGGAGAAATTGCTAACACCTAAAGGATTGGTGTGGTCTGACATGGATCTTGCACAGTTTCCAACGTCCACTACAGAGGCACTTGTTGACTCTTACGTGCTAGATGACGACCAAACTGCTAGAGTAGCTATTAGCTCTAAGACTGGTGGTGGTGGTGGTGGAGCTGCGGCAAGCTTGCTTTCGGTTGCAAAGATTCTTGACACGGCGCAGTTCAAGCCTGCATTTATAAAGAAGAATGAAGAAGTAATTACAGGTATCAAAATCCTTGCTGAGAATTCAGCCAAGGAAGGTGTATACAAGCTAGGCAAGTTGTTTGGGTTTGTGAGCGACAAAGATATAAAGATCATTGAACACTTTGGTAAGACGTTTAACAAAGATGAAACCCTCCTAACAACCAACCTAAAAAAGCTTGTTAGAACTTATCCAAATCCAGAAAACGTAGAGAGGACAATAATGCATCCAAACTACAATTTAGGTTATAGATTACTAGCTGCACTAGCTAGGAAAGTTGCTACAAAACTCAATAGTCAGAATCCAACAAGAGTATTCTCTGAGGTTCTTGCTAAGAGTCCTGTTATACAGGTGTATGCAAAGACACAAAAGAGAGGCGATGCCTTATCTTTTATCGACTTCAACGTTGTTTATCCCGCTACGTTCTCAGGTGAGATTCTGTTTGATGCAGAGTCAAACTTCTTTAGTACGCAGCCTCCAAAGGGTAGAATGACGTTTAAGATGAAGAAATAACGGGAGATAACAATGCCAACGTACCAATATCGTTGCACCACATGTATGCACGAGTTTGAAATGTTCCAGAAAATTATAGATGATCCTCTGAAATTTTGTCCAGCTTGTCAAACAGAAGCTTTAAAGAAGATTATTACGCAAGGTAATTTTGTTCTTAAAGGTGAGAAGTGGTTTAAAAACAGCGGAGCTTATTAGTCTTACACTTGACATTTCCTTAATAATACTGTACAATAGTATTACTATAAGGAGTATGTATGGAAGATTTTTTAAAGACCGCTGTTGTTCTTGATTTAGAAACAACTGGATTAGACTTCGCTACCTGCGAGGTTCTTGAGCTTTCCGCAATGCCTGCAGATGCTGTAGTAGAGGCATTAGAGATGGGTATTAGACCTTGTGCTGGTACACTTTACAAACCACGCACACCCATTGAACCAGAAGTCTCTGCGGTCAATGGCATTACGAATCGAATGGTCGCTGACTGCGATTATTTTGATGAAAAAATAGATGAGGTTTCTGCATCACTTAGTGAATATAAATATCTTGTTGCGCATAATGCGTTTTACGATTACAACGTACTCAAAGCACAAGGTGTAACATACCCTGAGGTCATTTGCACATTGCGTATGGCGCGCAAGTTGTTTGCTGACGATGACACTGTAAAGAAGCACACGCTGTCTTATTTGCGTTACAGGCTCGACCTCCCAATCCCAGATGAAATTATTGCTCACCGTGCAGCAGATGACGTTATTGTCACCACTGCATTATTCCTGCATCTGTTACAGGAAGCTATTACGAAGGGTTTTATTAGTGGCGAAGGTAACGTAGGTGCGGAACTAATTGCGTGGCTTGATGAACCTATTGTAACGACAATTATGCCGTTCGGTAAGCACAAAGATAAAAAGATGGTTGATGTGCCCCTCAGTTATTGGCAGTGGGCAATCGAGAATATGGATTCACTAACTGAAGGTACACAGTATTACGATGCTGACTTTGCAGCGTCTGTGGCATTAGCAGTTGAACAAATTTTTGAGAAGGGTTAAGTGTTTAGAAGCTTGTCACTAGTTTTAGGATCAAGGATGTCTGCGTGTGTACGCGCAATGACGTTGCCACGCCAGCCCGCACTCTTTAGTCCATTCTTCTGTGGCTTGTTGTTGAACTTGCCTTTTGACTTGCGAGCTGGTTTGTGGAACACAGCAGTTCCTTCTCCAGCTAATTTACGAATGAGTGCTTGGCGCTTTTCTTGTTTTTCAATATGCTGCAAAGCATCACTGTTGTATAAGGCATCCTTCTCCCGCCAGAAGCTCATATCAACATCTTCGTTAATTATTTCTTGAATTTTCATAATAGTATTTATCATAAAGGACACAATAAATGAACAATTACTTAGTACCAATGGTTATAGAGAAAAGTGCAAATGGTGAACGGTCGTATGACTTGTTTAGTAGGTTGCTTAAGGAGCGCATTGTGTTTTTCCGTGGACCTGTAAGCGAAGATATGGCCGACATTATTGTTGGTCAGATGCTGTTTCTAGAAGCAGAAAATCCTGACAAACCGATAAATATGTATATACATAGTCCGGGCGGGTCAGTTACAGCAGGTATGGCCGTCTACGATACGATGCAATTTATTCGTTGCCCTGTCACCACAATAGTTATGGGACAGGCGTGCTCCATGGGGTCGTTTATCGCCCAGGCTGGAGCTGCGGGCTCTCGATATGTATTATCCCAAGCGCGTACAATGGTTCATCAGCCATCCGCTGGTACAGAAGGTAAGGTATCAGATATGGAAAGGCATATGAATGAGTTCCTGCGTACTAAAGATATAATGACGGACTTATATCTAAAGCACAATTCAGCAGGTCTGACAAGAGAAAAACTCATCCATATGTTAGATAGAGATACATTCTTGTCTGCGGAAGAAACAGTCAAGTATGGTTTTGCTGACAAGGTGTTAGCAAGTAGAAGCGATTTTAGCTAATGTCGGAAACGGTCATAATTCCGTTGGGACGTCTTTCGGAACCTCCGCGAATATTATTTATGCGGACGTTGAAGGTGAGAGAACAGTGCAGGAAACATGTCACAGGGAAGTGGCGAGGGTACGAAGTAGACGGATATATACGTGAGGGTACAGTAGAAAGAGAATGGGCACCTAAGATTAGCAACATTCCCAAATATAATTTAATGTATTCGGATTTGAGACACATTTACTGCTACGCTATAGAATTTAATGTTCCTAAGGATGCGTGTGCGTTTAAACTTTATATAGATTTAGATTTCGATGACTACAATTGAAGGTAAAGAAAAATTTATAAACAGGTTGCAAGCTCCTCCGTATAAATTTGCGGATGGTAGCTTGGAATATGGGGCGAGGCATATAAATCCTGACGGGTCGGTTGGTGGTATGGTCGGTGAGGGTTGCATAGTAGAAGGTACTTGTTGGGTAGATTACGAAGCGGAAGTGTTTAACTATGCGCAGGTTCGCGGAAATGTACACATTGATGAGTACGGCATTGTTTGCGGGTTTGCGGAGCTTAACGGAGATATTAACGTTCCTGGTAGTGCAATAATATGCGGTGATGCTAAATTAATTGGTGAGATGTCTGTAGGATTCGGCACGGTTATAGAAACTGGCACTTGGTGCACTGACATAGGGGACTACACAATGGAGCTAAGTGAATGACTGGTATACCATTGGCAATGATGATTATATGTGTTGCCATATTTTTTGGGGCTTTTGCTATTTTTATGGATCGGCTGATGTTTAATTGTTTTTTCCACCATTGGTTCGGAAGTAAAGAAGAAAAAGAATTACTGCACGATTTAGAAGAAGATATACGAGCTAATATAGATGATTGGATAACTGTAGATATGAGTACATCGACTGAGTTTTTGAACTCGTTGTATAATGATCGTAAACATATTTGTGTCAACTACAATAGAGATTGTGACAAAGTTTTAGTTGAGGTTGGTAAGAATTTTTTAATCAATCGTAACCTTACGGCTGAAGGTGTCTATTCAGTTATAAAAGGACGACAAGTTAGCAGATTTTTAAAGAAAGTAGAGAAGTTATTAGATACTCGAGGAAGAGAATTAAGAGTTTTTAAAGAAGTTTTAAAGGAGAATCTCAAAGGGTGACATTATGAACATGATAAAGAAATGTAGAGCAATAGGTGGTTGTGTTTTCGTAACACTAACTACGACAGAAGTGCTCGCTCTTTTCTATAGTCATAATTTGATTTATCGTCGTTGGGAAGTTCTGTTGACAATTGCAATTTTAGTGATTAGCTTTAATGCGGGGTTGTGGTGGTTTGCTAGTAAGGAAAACGGCGCAGAAACATATTATAAACTAGAGGAAAAGAGTAGCAGCTAATAAAGAATTTTGGAGTCTCGGCGTACTGTACAAGGAAATGCTTGAAGGTCAGTTGTTGATGTCCATGAAAAGAATGGAGTTGTGCTAGGCACCCTTCGTGGTGTAGGTACGCTATCTGGTGGCGCCGTACTGGGATAACCGCAGATATGAGCGGAAAATACACGCACCCTCCTCAAAAATAATTCTCAATCATCTGTAAGTCATTGATTTACGGTAAAGATAGATGTTGACTTTTTCCCCTTTTTCAGTTATAATATGAGTAAGAAGTAGGGAATTACATAAAGGAAACACACATGATTAACGTAAATGATGCCTTGAAAAACCTTGATATGCTTGTAAACAATGCCCGCGAAGATATAGGCAACACAGACGACCTAGAAGTGTTGAGTGATCTGCGAGCTAAACTCCTCGGCAAAGATGGGATGCTCTCTGAACAGATGCGCAGGCTAGCAGAGCTTGACATTGCTTCCCGTCCTGAATGGGGCGAGTCGGTTAACGATGCTAAACTGGAGATTGGAGACTGGCTCACAGAACAGCTCCGCAAGTTGGCGTAATGGTCGAGAACATAGTCATAAAGAGTTCCGCGTGGGTCGAGGATGACCTGACCCTCTTGTTTGGTGACGAGGAAGTTACGTTTGCCGAGTCTACGGAACTGAGTGCGTTGATGCGGGAGTTGGGAATCTTTCCTTCTTCTAGCGCCGCACGTAGAGCAGGGCGCGAAGGGCCTATCCCAACGGGCTTAACTGAATTCAAGGCGAGCAAGAAGCGCAAGCTCTGGATATGGAATCCAACAGAATGAATATTGTTAAGAAAGCAGGATTAATTATACTTGTTATCGCAGGTATCAACACAGCCATTAGCGGTAGTTTGTTGTATGTTCCGCTCGCTTTCACAGGTATTTGGATATTTTTAATTGGCGGATTGAGTGAATAAGAACGAGATTACAATGGAAGATTCAACGGGCTATTGTTCGTTAGACTGCCAGCTTGGTTTTGGTTGCGATCAATCATGTTGAGGATGTAAGAATGGATGACAAAGATTTAAAGATTCGGAAACTTACGGCGCTGGTTGAGACACTTTGTGTGGAGGCAGCAAACGCATACAGGGATGGTTTTGAACACGCATGTGGTAACATGGTCGATCCTGACATTGGTCCAGACGGTGAAGATGGGTGGTGGGCGGTTGGCTATGCGCAACGTGCCGGATACAGCAACGCACCTGTCCCATCAGAAGATGAGTGGACTGGTTGGATCAACGAAGACGAGGATTTTTAGATGAAATTTACTAAAAAGCAATTTGCTGGATACCACCGCGCCAAGCGCGATTGGATTACTGCGAATGATTCTTATAACCTAGATGTGTACGGTATTACAGAAGCACAGGATTTGATGCTGCAACGAGACAGCAACTTTGGGATGATAGGGCGAATCTGGAAGGCAAGATTGTGAAGTACAAATTCTTTGCCACGGGTTCGAAAGACAAACCAAGGTTCCCGGTTTTTATAGGATTCCGTGATAAGAGGGATATGTAATGACTACTGCTATTCATTGGTTCTTACTAGTCTCAATGGTCTGGAATTTGATATGGTTCATCCAAGTGCCACCGTTGAATTGGTTGAATATTCTAATCAAAGCTGGATTTTTTATGATGGTCTTCGTTTGTTGGGTGTTGATGTCTGTCAATGACTCATTTCGATTCTTCATCTTTATATTTGAATAAGGAATAATATTATGGGTACTCGTTCACTAACTTATGTTTTCCCTACTAACGACAAGAGCCGCACTGATAAGCCAGTAAGTCCATTGGTCTGTGTGTATCAACAGTATGATGGTTATCCTACTGGAATAGGGCGCGGTTTAGCCGAATGGCTGACACAGATTCGAATCATCAACGGCATTCCGTTTGGCGATGAGAGCGCAGTCATGGGCAAAGCAGCAAATGGCATGGGTTGATCCGCAAGGTAGAAAAGGACTTGCACGGTATTGGTGGCGGCCCTGTTAGTTTGTTTGAACTTAATCGCGAAGTAAAAGAACTGGGAGCAGTCTGAAATGAAATTTATACTTGTATTTATGGTTGTTGTTATTGCCTTGTTTGTGGCTCCATCAATTGTGTTATGGTCAATTAATACGCTGTCAGAACAAGCGGGACAGGTATTGTATATTCCCCACAATGTGTGGACGTACCTTTCGGTGCTCGGTTTGTACCTGGCGCTTTTTTGGCGGCGGTAGAGGCGGCAAGTGAAGTTTCTCGACAAACAACTGAACAAGCTTTTCCATTCGTGGTTGTTTTGGGTAATCATCGCAGCCACGAATCTCTCTTTGTTAGACTTAGCTGTACAGCGGGAAGGCTTTGGTTGGTTTGCGTGGATGCACGTTATTATTTCTTTATTTTCTGTGGCAGCAGCCACAGAGCTATACGTGAGGAAATACCAAAAATGACATTACCTGATCGTATTAGATGCTTCCTCGAAATGCACGAGTGGCACGGCGTCCAGCAGGGAATGGGTGCAACACCAATCCGAAGGTGCGCGTGTTGTGGGCGAGTTGAGGTACTGGTTAATAAATTGGGCGGCGACATTTGGGTAAAAAAGGAAAAAAGAAATGACTGATTTAAGATGCTATACGTTTACGATTTTCCCGCTTAGTTCGATCCAGCAAGGTATTCAAGCTGGTCATGCGGCTGTCGAATTGTTTAACAAGTATGAAAAAATTGATTTAGTTGATTGGGCTAGAGCTACTGGTGATAACCCTCCACCACATGTTGCTGCGCAAGCTAATGCAGGTAAGATGCTTTATGATTGGTCCAAGGATCACAAGACCATGGTGTGTCTCAATGGTGGAGACGTAATGGGACTACGTAAGATCATTGCGCTATTGTGTGAGGATGAGAATCCATATCCGTGGGCACCTTTCACTGAGTCAATGGACTTCCTTGCCAGTCTCACAACCTCTGTCGCAATCATCTTGCCGCAGGAATTTTACGAGACTGCGTCATGGATCAGAGCAAACCCTGACTTGACCATCCGTAAGCCGTGGAGTACCCACCAATATAATTATGATCCAGTAGCATGCCTACACCAGTTTACCTACCATTGGCCTAAGATTCCAGCTGGTGAAGAATTACAGCCGTTAGAGTTCACCGACTGGCAGGTTGCGCTGATGGAACTGATGAACAGGTGTCCGCTGGCTAGATAGTATACGCGAGACATTGCGCTGATCCAGATAAATAAACGAAACACATAAAGGTTTATTTGGATTTTTAATGAGAGCAGCAGAACTATTATTTGAGGAACCAACTGAGAAGGTAGTTGTTGCTACATGGGATTCCTCATCCTATCAGCAATCCGCAGGCATAACATCAACATATTCTTCAAGCGTTAATAAAGAAGCTGCGAAAAAGGTTGCTGAATATATAAAAACACGTTGTAAGAAATGGTTTGCTGAGGCAAAACACCCTGAGGATGTTTTTTATCGTGGTACATTAGATTATGACATGCACATAGATGATGTTGCAGCCTTTGTGCGTTCGCCACGAGAAGACCGAAGACCGCGGGACACCGGTAATGCATTGCACAAGATATTCCAACAGGCCTTGCGCGAGTCAGGGGCAGTAGCTACGAGAGAAAATTCATTATTTTGTTTGCCTAACGAACAGTCTGCAGGTTCATATGGTATAGAGGATAGCAGCGGCTTCGATCCAATAGTGTGGGTTGTGATCCCGCTGTATGATTTTAATTACACATGGAATAAAAATGCAGAGGATTGGACACAAACGTATTCAGATCTTATTGAGAAGTGTCAAACTAGTTGGTTGGTAGATGAAGCAAATAAACTAAAAGAATTGTACCTAGAACCAGGCCAAGACCTAAGTGAAGCAGAAGCAGCAATGCGTGATCTAATGGGGAAAATCAACGAAGTTGAATTAAATTTATCAATGTATGATGAAGAAGATGACACAAGCCTCGAAAAATTAGAAGATATATTACAAGAATTACGTTATGAAGAAAAAAGCATACGATACGATATTATAAATGCACAACAAGAATTAGAAGCTATTGACAACGAGCACAAAGAAGCTATGAAATTAGGCAGTAGCGTATACCACGATGACATACCAATTAACCACCCTATTATGAAACGCGCAGTTGCTAAAGTAAAAGAAGATATTATGGTTGATAATGGACTGTCCTTATGTGCTGAATTGGAACACGAACTAATGGTTCGAGCTGGTTCTGTTTTGCATATACGGTCAACGTTTTATGATGGATGGGTTAAAGACGCACTACGAGGGGAAGCATGAAGATTACGCAGCTACTAGAAGGTATACACGATCCGCACCAGCATAAGGTGATATTTATGTTAGGTGGACCTGGTAGCGGCAAGACGCACGTTGCTAGAAAGCTTGTGGGTGGCACTGGTCTGAAGATGGTGAACGTTGATGACGTTTATGAGTTTTTACGCAACAAAACTGGCATACAAGGTGCTGGTTTTGACGACGAGCTGTACAAATACAGCGGCAACGTAACGCAACGGCGCATGAATAATTATGTAGCTGGTGGGCTAGGCATGGTCATTGATGGCACTGGGCGGCATGTAGATCGGTTGCAGCAAACGAAAAATGAACTAGAAGAGATTGGTTACGATGTAATGGCTGTGTTTGTGAATACGGATGTGCTAACGGCGCTGGATCGTAACGATGAACGTAGACGGAAGGTCAATCCCCAATGGTTGCGTAAGGTTCATGATGAGCTTAGGATGAAGATGGGTGAGCTACAACGCATTTTTAATAATAATTTGCTCGTCATTGATAACACCACCAAGAACCAGGATCTTGGATACTATCAGAAAAAAGTTGATGGATTCATTAACGCGCCAGCAAGAGTGACTGAGGACGTAGATGACCAAGCAGAAGCTGATTTATACAAAGAGTGGACGCAAAAGATTATCAAAGAATGCCAACCATTCCTAAAGGAAATGGGATCACCATTAGTCCCGTTGTATAGAGGTAGACAAGAACCAACCAAAGGAAAAACACACAGAGATCCGTTTATTACTCCATATAGAAAAAATCGTAATCCAGTAGACTCTTCTAGTATGCTACAAGGAATATTCAATCGCATTATAGAAAAGAATGGTGGTATTGCAAATAGAAGTAACGCAATTTTTACTACAGGAGATCGCAACACAGCCACTGGGTATGGTTATGAATATGTAATATTTCCTCGAGGAGAGTTCCATTACACGTACAACACTGCAATGCGGGATTGGTTTACAACAAACAACTCCTTTTCTGAATTCGTTATTAAACAACCTAGCGTGGTACTACCCTCTGGTTGGGCTAAACTAAATATTCCGTATAACAAAGCTTTAGAAAAAGTAATTGATTCGATATACTTTGTTGCAAACCCAGAACCTGTCAAACAAATTACAAACAAGCTAACCAATGATCTTTCTAAGTCTATAAGTATCTTAGGTAAGTATCGAGAAGAAGGTGATCCTACAGCTAATCAGCTTTTAATGAGTTTTAGACATTTTTGGTTAAAAGAGTTAACAATTAATGACATTAATATAGATGCTGTTAGCAAGATCAAACAGTTCGATAAGGTTAGTGACAACATGAAGGCCGATGAAGGTTTATCCCAGGCCGCACTCAGTAAAAATGAGATTATGATCTCGGCTAAAGAAGGCTACATCCATATCCCTATTAGTCTATTCAATAAATATGTCCAACCTTATCTAGAACACGCTGGATATCCTACAAAAACCGTATAATTCTTCTTGACTTTTATCTTTATCTGTAGTATAATACAGAATGTAGCAATGGATGGAATATATGGCAGCTCCCAAATACCTTAATAAAGATGATTTTATCAAACGGCTCAATGGACTGTATGTAAGTTGGCCCGATATTTTCAACGACATTACTGAAAGATTTGTTGAGGATGCGTGGTTCAATGCGCGTGATGTTAGTAATGCGAAATTAGAGCCGCTGATAGCGAACAGAAAATATCTCTACACTGAGACTGATGTGGACTGGCGGAACCTTACATGCCGACTCTTATATGAGATGGGTGTTTATAATATTCCGTGGCGTATTGTAGGAACCCTAGTTTTGACACATAATCTAAATGACCGTCCTAAGGCAGAGTCTAAGGCAATAGTATTAGAAATTACAAATGTAATTGATGAGTGGATTCGAGAAGAGTTGAGGAAGGAAGGAAAGTTTATTCCTCAATGGTATATACAACAAGGGCTTATGTTCAGTGCTCTAATAGAAAATTATTGTGAGGATTAATGTCGGAGAATTATATAATGATCCAAACAGATCAGACTATTAGGAAGAGAGTTTGACATTCATCTTATTCTGTGTTATAATTAGTTTATTACGTTGTATCATAGTTAGACTATTGTGTTGGAGATTGTATGCCCGTTATCTATACAAAGAATACACCTTCTTTGCGAAAGAAGAAGAAGCGTATGACTAAAAATGAGTGGCTGGAACTTATCAAGTACAATAAGCAAAGAAAGACACAAGGAATGAAACCAGTTACATCTCTTGCTTTCCCTAAGCTTGATATGTCTACAGTCGTACCAGTACACAAATTACCTACGTATGATTATAGTTGGCGGCGCGGAGACAACACCCGCAGTATTCCGTCCAGCACGTCCGTTGGTGGGGCTGATGCTACGGCTAAGAAGTCGATCATGGATGTGGTGCACAGCAAAGATGAGAGTGATGAGACTAAGGCTGAGATTATACGCAAGAGCACAAACATTGCTCCTCATTATTCCAAAGGTGCGTACCAGTACGTCGGTGATGCTATTGACATTGTGACTGACCTCGGTAGAAAGAAATGACAACTAGGGTAAAATTTATAGTTCCTGGGCTGGAAAGAAAAAGCAAGCCCAGGACTTTGAAGACAAAGAAGATGAAGAACGCGGTAAATCTGGCGCCTGGACGCACTCGTAGTGTTGTTGCTGACCTTGAAGATATTATAGAGGCGGCGAACAGGAATTGCAATCGCAAACACTATAAATTACATACCGAAGTTTGTATTGCTATCGGTGCTCTTCCAGTGTGTCACTGTTTTCCAGCTCGAGAATGGATAATAACTCTCACCTTTAATTCTACAAAAGAGAAGGATGCACTATTACCTGTTATTATTCCTTTATTTGCACAATATAACTGCACACCAATCAAGCACGTGGCTCCTAGTCCACAGAAGTTTTTTCCTGTGCAAGAACGGGCTGTGGTAGTGCGCACACTTAAAGAGTTTAACTCCATTTGTTCGATGTTAGATAAGCACTGTGGTGTGGGTAGGTGGAGATTGTACAATGCTAAAGGAATACGCAAGCGCATTAATTATTATGAAGCTACCAAAGATAATGTAAGAATCAAGAATTTGACGTGGTTTCCAGACTCTAACCTCCCCATTCCAGAGGTTTTGATAATGACGGATAGGGACGACGTTGATCTCGAAAAGCTGTTGTTCGTGGTTGCGTTAAAAGGATCCAAAACGTGAGACCAATATACTTCCAGCGTTGGGGTTGTACCTACGAGGATGTTGCAATACGTGGCACTGATGATTTTACATTATTTACAGTTGTGATACCTGGGGCAGATTTCCTGAGACAAATGGAAGAAAGCGGACTTATAAAAACTGGATACATTGCGACTGATACCGTGCATTATGCATTGAGGTCATACCTCGATAAAACATTTACAAGTAGTTATGGGTTGGCTAAAAAATATGATTATAATTTTGGTGGCGACTACTCACTTATTATTGCTATACACAATGAAAGAGATTTGTTTTCTTTACGATTAGCATTTGGTTTTGAAATTTCACTACTAACAGTGTGGGACACCCAAACGAAATTTTTTATGCGCATTGCTAAAGATCATGATTTTGTACCGCAAAGACGAGATCTACGCAAGCGACAAGCAGAAGACCCCCACGGTTTGCTATAATATGTCAAATTATTCTTGACAATCACTAAGAAAGATGTTATCATATATATTCTCAAATGGAGAAAGTAATGGCTAATTGTACAGGCTGTGGGTCATATATTCCTGACGACCAAGGTTCTTCTTGTTCTATGTGCTATGGTGATCCTGAACACGGATCAGATGGTTACTACACTGAATACTTAGAGCGTATGGAACAGGAAGCGATGGAGCAGAGACAACAAGACTCGGAGAATATGGATGAGCTTTGAAATAAAACGTGGCGACTTGTTTGCAAACACTGAAGGACACATTGTCCATGGTTGTAATGCGCAGGGTGTAATGGGTGGTGGTGTTGCTAAAATTGTACGCGATATGTATCCAAAAGCATACGAAGTATATCACAGACATTGTGCGGATGGTTATGCAAGACTCGGTCAGGTTATCCCAGTTTGCGTTGCCCCGAACCTTATTATCCACAATGCTATCACCCAAGACAAGTTTGGAAGTGATAAGGTGTATGTTGATTATGAGGCGGTGAGAGCTGCGTTGTTGGCTGTGGAAGATTATGTTGAGGCTGCTGTCCAATCTGAACCATCCTTATCCACCGACGTACACTTCCCCTTTATTGGCGCTGGCCTTGGCGGCGGCGATGAAAATAGGCTGTTATGCATCTTTGAGGACGTTTTTGGTGGGTCTAATATCAGTGCAACGCTGTGGCTCTTATAAATCAAAGACTTACGTTTCCTATTATTTTATAACCTCTTGATTTCCTTGAACATTTAGATTTGACTTTTGGCTTATCTTTTAGTATAATATAGATACTGAGATAGAGGAAGGCGAATGAACGACTACGAAATGATAATGCTTGGGCTGGTCACGGTTTGTGCTTTTTTTAGCTATAAGCGTGGCGTACGGTATGGGCAGACTAAACAGAATCTCATTAGCAAGTGTTCAAAGGTCGCAGAATACTCAATGCAGATAGGTATCGAATACGGTCAGTATCTCAAAGAGAAAGAGCTTACTGAAACTGAAGCGAATGAAGAAGTGCTTGATGAGATGCTGCTAGCGGCAGCTGAAAATTTTAGCAAGATTGTGCATCACATTGACAAGGTGGTTTCAGAATGAAAGACATTTTTAGCTATCGTCAGTTTTTGCAGGGGTTCCGCAATACCCGCTACGAGCGTGTTGGTGTGATCCTGCAGGATGCGCATGGTCGTAACATGGGCTACGTAATGGTTGAGGCTGGATCAGGCTGTCAGGATCGGGTCAACATTTCGGTCAACAAGGTGAAGGCAGCGATTGAATATTTTGGCGCAGCAATGCTGACGCTGGTGCATGGTCATCCTAACAGTGACCATTGTCATCCTAGCGAATTGGATTTTGTTGCTACGCAGAAATTGGACGAGATTTTACGTGAGAGTCACGCGGTGAAGGTTCGCGATCATTTGATCGTTCCTCGCAGCGGCGACACTTATTCTTTTGTACAGAACGGACATTGGAGTTTTGATAGATGATACGCATTGGGTTACTTGTTGGTTTAGGTTTGTTATCTTGCAATAGTTTTGCTGGTTTGGGGCCGGGCACCGTTAGCGACCGAATGCCTTGTGAGGGCGTCACCAACGGCACTTGCGCTGAGGCAACAACTGTGGCGCCAAATCGTGCATCACTCGTGAATCCCGAACTGTATACGTGTTTGGGTATCGACCAACTGGATAGTATATACATTGTCTACAACCCGAACAACGATGGGTATATGATGTTTAATGTGCATGGCGCATTTATTGGTAATGGTCTTTTCCGTAAGAACAATCAAGGAATTATACAATCTTATATTCAATCGCATGTGTTTACTGCACTTGTCAAAATGGAAAGCGTAGCTGATATGTGGTTACTCACGCTGGCATACGATGACGGTGAACAAGATCAATTGGTGTGTAAATAAAATGCTCTATTTAATTCAACATAGCAAATTTGGATTTTACAAACGGTCTTCCTCCAAGAGTTTACAGTGGAGCATGGAAGATTTCGTAGGACCGTACCTTGAAAAAGGACATCAATTCTCGACGGCACAGCGCGCACAATTGCAAATTGAAAAACTTGGAGATATTGGTACGTCGTGTCAGGTTGTGGGGTGTGAGCTTAAATTAGTGCAGATGCCTCAGCCGTCAACGTCAAAGAAAAGTAAAACTCGTGGCACCACTACTGTTATTCCAGCCTACCTCAAAAACATTTATCGGGAACAAACCGTAGATAATTTGGTCAGGCACCGCGGCTCGCCCGATAAGGGAATATTAAAGCAACTGTTTACTGAGAAAGAATTATTTAAGTTGAGTTTAGAATTTCCGCATGTACACAAGGAGATGAATAAATGAAATTAGGGTTTGACATCCATGGTGTAATTGATACGTTTGACGTGTTCCCAAAGCTTATTGAAAAGCTATTGGATCACTCAGACGTTGAGGTACACGTTATGAGTGGATTACCTTATTCGCAGTTTGAGGAACAGATCGGTCACTTGGTAGACCTGTCAAAAGTCAAGCACTTCTCCATTACTGATTATTTAGTAGGGCGGCCCGACGTTGAGGTCTGGTGGGACGACGAGGGTATGCCATGGGCTGACCCGCTTGCTTGGAACAGAGCGAAGGCCGATTATTGTGCAGAGATGGGTATTGACGTTTTGTTTGACGATAGCCCAACGTACGGAAAATACTTTGATGATGTAGATACGGTGTTCTGTCAGATCCATAATCCTGCGCGTAGGAAATATAGAGCGAAGGAGCCAAAGTGAAACCGTTTGGCCCACCGCTGGACATACCAATCAGTCACATACATGGTGATGATGAGAAGCGCGAGAGAATTAAGATGGCAATAAAATCTGCAAACGCAAGCATATATCGAAGCCTCGGTTGGGTAACCGTCGAAGGCACAGACATACCCCAAATAGGTGTGTGGTTACGCCAGTTGTTTACTGAGAAAGAGTTATTTGAATTGTCATTACAGTATTCGGTTGTTGGTGAGCTATTAGCCCGCACACCAAAGGATGTTACATTGTGAGTATTTCAAAAGGCTGTACAGCATTCTATGGTTACGGTGTACTCTCGGGAACAACCAGAGCCATGGAGGTCTGCCTGGAAACTGCAGAACGGGCCATAGTGGGCAGTTTACAAATGCGGGAACTTGAAGACACGATGGAGAATCGTAAGGTAGTTATAGAGTATAAATTAAAGAATTTGCAGGAGAGTGGTCTGATACCTAATTTGCTAACGTGGAAATATATACTCACTACATATTTTACAGACAAAGAATTATTTAGTCTCGCGCTAAAATATGGAAAGGTCAGCGAGGCACTTGCAACAACAGGTCCGAAAGAAGGGTCAAGGTCTAATGGATGGCTAGAATGGAATTAGAAGACGAAAGAGATTACACGTTGGTTGCGACGGAGATGCCGTCGAGGCTTGCGTTTAAGAAGGTAGAATACACTGACTTATATTGTAAGGTTGAATATAAGAAGCTTTACAATTTCAAACATGATAACTATATAATGTGGGACCACATCACACTAAGTGTGCCAGGTTACGAATTGACCAACAAAGGTCCAGTACGAAATGGCTAAGAAAATTAACGAGAAGAAATAATGCTTACATATTACGACATATCATGCCTAAGTGGTTGGATAGAACCCCAGGTAATTCCTATGTTAGAAGAGGTCAATGAAATTCAAGAAGGTTCACCCGGTCATATTGTTGAGATTGGCGTACACCACGGAAAGTTTTTCCTTGTGTTAGCGTCTTGTCAACGTGAAAACGAATGGGCATTTGCAGTAGATGTATTTGAAAGGCAGGATGAAAACGTAAGTAAGTCTGGTAACGGAAGTCTTCCTATTTTTGCTGATAACATGGCAAGCATATTGCCAGATGCAACTGTGTGTATCCTCAAAGAGAATTCATTACGGCTTGACCCAAAGGCAAACATTTTTACAACCAATGGCATGGGCGTTCGCCTATTCTCAATTGATGGTGGACACAGTTACCATGAAGCATTGAACGATTTGATTATTGCTGACTCTGTGTTAACAGACAACGGTGTTATTATTATTGATGATTTCCAACATGGCGGTTGGGACGAAGTTAATGCTGCATCAATGGACTTCTTGAAAGATTATCCTTACACACCCATAGCAATGGGCGGCAATAAATTGTTTGTTTGCAAAAACGATGCAGCACATCTTTACAAAGACCTTCCTACCATGGAGATTGATGCTTACATAAACACAGCTCGAGACTCAATTTGGATATCTCAGGACAAGGTAAGGGCAATGGCAGAGGCGCACCCAAACATGGCGCTATTTTCAGATTATCATTTTGTAATTCCAGGAGGGGAATAATGTTAGAACATTTTTTAGGTAGCGTAGTTATGATTGGTATGGCAGTTGCAGCCGCAGTTTTAGTTATTCACGCAGTAAACAACAGGAAACACTAAGTTATTGATTTATATAGAGTTTCCAAAATAATTGTAAGTCGTTGATTTCGTTGAAGATTTAGATTTGACTTTTCCTTCATCTTTTAGTATAATATAGATACTGAGACAAGAGATGTAACGAACATGAGCAAGATGACCGCAGCAAGAAAACAGGGTGGGGATGGTTCAGGTCATTTCCTGAGCATCTCTGACATGAATGACATACGGCATGCGCAGGAAATCGACAATGCGCAAACCAAAAGACGCCAAGCAGAGTTTAATAAAAGCTCGCGGCGCAGGAAAGATGGTACTCCTTACCAAGCTCACCGTCAACTGGATAACTGGAAAAACTAATGAACTTTGCATTTTACGTTAATGAAGAATTGGTGCGCGATGGTCACACAGAAGACGGTGGGCCGCGTGAGAAATCAGTCTACAACGTGGTATATGAGCGCGAAGACGGTAAGCGTCTGCGCCATTTCAAAACCTTTGATGAAGCAACTGCCGCACAAGCACTTTGCGAGAAGATTATTGTTGCATGGTCTGATGATATTCCTCTTAGTCCCAAGTATTGGGATTCGTTCCCCGCTCGCTATGGTTCGGAATACTATTGCCGCAGCGGTGAAGAACAGCGGTGGCGCCAAGAAGAGCGCGACTTGGAACGTAATGACGGTTACTACGATTAATTTTTAACACAGGAAATATGATTATGAAAAAGACTATGTATTTGGTGACAGGTGAGATTTTTGATGGTTTGCAAAATCCGCTTGCCGTATTTACTGATTCGGACAAAGCAGATGCATTTGTCGCCTACCTGGAAGAACACTACCCCGTCGAGGACGAAGACGGTGAATCTGAGTACGAGGTTCACGCTCTCGACGTAGACCCGAGCCCCGAGGACATGTTCCCGGTTGATAGCGATGAATAAAGTCTTCAAAGCCTTTAACCTCATTGGTTACTGTGCCCTTAATTTTGGGATAGCGATGCTGATAATATCTCTTCTTCATCGCGCCCACGTCCAAGGGTCAGAGATTGCAAGATATTGGATTCATGTACTGACATTAGGTTTGGTGTAACTGATTTACTTAAGGAGTAAAGACAATGGCAACACGTTATGAAAGAGAACTGGAAGAAAAGATACGCAGAATGGAACAGAAGAAGGACGGGTTCGGTAAGCGAGCGGCGAAGGGTGCAGGCATTATAGCGGCAGCTGGACTCGGCGGACTGGCGCTAGGTTTGCGCTATGATCCAAACAAGAAGTGGAGCCTCTTTAAGTGAGATTACTTCTCATCGCATTGACCCTTACCCTTAGTGGATGCGCATCGACCCAACGTGTAGGAGATGATACACGCGATGTTGCAAACACTATCCCCACCGCAATTGGAACCGTTGCCGCCGCAGCAGTGTTTGGCGGCACTGTTTCCGTTGTCCCCGACCCTGAATCCTACCTCAAAGATAGCGTGAACCGTGAAGGCCGACTGGTCTACGGTGACGCACAACGCTCCCTAAAAGAAGCAGTAGCCGACCTATTCCGTCCCTAATTTAGTATCTTATATGTTAATGCCTTTAAGGAAAAAGGCTAAATATATGTAAGAACACTCGATTAGGAACAATAGTGGAACAAGCACGAAAAAAAGAATTAGAATTTTTGATCCGCATACACACACCAGTAACGCTTGTGGAGTCAAGGAACCACGCCGATTATGTCAATGCCGTATACGATGATTTTTATTCGTTAAGTGAATTGGTACAGCAAGGGTTTTTAGATTACATAGGCCACAGTCACCAATATTTTTATCTTAGACCGACCTTCGATTTCTCCGTACACATTGTAGACGAGATTAGGAATTTGCGGTCAGGTGAAATTGTAAAACTGGCATTGACTACAAGCGGTAGAAGAGACTTTGAAGCGTGGCTGGAAACGAGCGCGAAACAAGCATAGCGGCGCGCGACGAACATGCCATACAAAAACTTGAATTTTTTATTCGGTTAGGTAATCCTATACCCCTCACAAAACAAAACATATACACCTTCTCCCAAACCAACCTAGTACGCACATTCGAGCGCACGTGGGTAGAAAAAGATAGTCTTTTAATTTTAGAAATTTGCTATTACAGTGTAAATATCCTCAGCTCTACCAAAATCCCTATAGCATTAGGAAAAGGTGAGCACCTAATCATAATCAAATCAGCAGACCAACTCCCTGACAAATTAGTCTTTAGATGTTTTTGGGACCAAACCATAGATTTAGTTTGACAAACGGCTCAAAATGTATTATAATGTGCGTATAGCCCATTAATGGAATATACTATGAGTAAGACAATACCCGAAGAGATACAAGAGGACATTAGGTTTCTCTTATCTTTCGTGCCAGCGAAGAAACCCGAAGAAGTAGAAGATGGATTGAGTCCTATGTTTTATCTGACACTCACTTATAAAGGTGACGTTGCATTAGCAAAACGGGTTGCTGCGATTTGTGAGAAGTATGGCATAGATAATACGCAAGAAGAGGAAGAAGACTACGCGGATGAACTTGAATAGGTTTCCATATAATCACGAAACGTTTTCTGACAAACACTTGTTTCTTAGACGATTAACTGTTCCTGAAAAGAATCAAAAATTTTACGATTTGTACGAAGAACAGATTGCCACAGTTCGACCCGAAAAAGATATGACCTATTTGGTCGGCGACCTTCCTCCAACAAAACATAATGTAGAAGAAAGTGTTTGCAGTGAACTCTTAGAGAAGATAACCGTATCTAAGTATAGAACAGAACCGTGGCCATGCCGTATAAAATATCCAGAGCAAATCCTCGCCTTCTTTGGAAAACCATTATGGTTAACAACTTTAAATCGAGTTGAGCGAATTACCTCACCTATTCTATTAGATGTAGGATCATATCCAACACCATATCCATATTCAAGGTATGGATTGAAGGATACAAAATTAGTTACAAGTCCTCAAGAAGTTTTAAATTCTGAAGTTGGCGGCAATGATGCTATTTGGTTGTATGATGCAGACAATATAGATGAGGATGGTGGCGGTTATCCATTATCTTCTATGCACTTCCCACCTCTCCCTGACCCTGGATTTATGGTTAACTTATTTTGGGAAGAATCTATCGCACTTTTTTACTTCGATGCTGTGCTACAGCATGCCGTTACTAACGGCATGCTGTGCAAAAGCGGATAAATAAGTATAAGCGCAACACAACGGAGACATTATGAACGATACACTACAACAACTAATCGAATTATTAGACACGGCATTGACCAGCAAAGATCCTGCGATCCGTGAAGCACTAAAGAAATTACTATTCATCGTTACACTTACAATTGCAAATGATGCGGAAGATAAGGTAGAAGGACCATTAGCGGAGATTTTCAGACGTATGGATGCACTTGAACGGGGGCAACGTCAAAATCATTATAACCAAAATCCATGGACCACCGATACCATTTACAGAACTTGGACAGGTGATGGGACTTGTACTGTTGGTCCTAATACGGCCGGTAGCTATTATAGTACAACTCGGCCAACATTGACAAGCAATCCACCGTATAGCAACAACATAACTTGCACAGCAGACTGGAATGATTATTATACTGGTATGATAAAGGCTGCTACAGCAAACGCACAAGAAGTCTCTAAATCTTCTAAGGACACGATCTAGTGTTGCATCCGTTTATTGACGTTAGCAAACTAACTGACGACGAACTAATATCACGCATGTCAAAATGTCAACAAATACTGTACGCTGAGATGGGTATGGGACACCAAAGCATGATGGACAGCGCAAGGATGATGCTGGAGTCATATCAAATGGAGTGGGACAACAGAATGGCACTAAAGCGCAACGCAGAAGATTTAGAGAAGAATCCAAACGGTACAATCGAGATCGGTACCATTGAAGATATATCGAACCTCAAACCAACTGGAGATGAATAATGGAATACCCTGAGGGCTTTGACTCATTTGTAGTAATGAAACATGACTTTTTTGGAATAAGAGTACTGGACAATCGGCTCCAGCCTGCAGTGTTCAATTTGAAAGTATCTGTGTCGTCAACTATATCGCAAGACGAAGCGGGAATAGCGTGGGAGAAAATGCGAATATTTCTTGACAGTTGTACACATGGTGTTATAATGATTGATTATAACAGCGATTTACTGCCTGGACTAGAGATTGACACAGACAATAATATTATGTATGTGCCAGGGCAACCAGATGATTTGGTGCTTGCATCTCTGCTCCACGCAAAGCTTACAGCTATTGCTGGTGACGGATTGATTGTTGACTGTTTAATATTATCTAGTAGCGACAACGATTATGCTGATAGACATTTCCGTTGTGAGTCAGGCAACTACACAGTATTACCTGGCATTGAATATATTGGCGAAGAGACACTAAATGAAAACCCGTGGTGGATGCGTCCCACAATTGAAATTTCAGATTATGCAACAGATGATCCAGCATACGTAGAATATGTAAAAGAGCATGATCCGTTGCAGTATGTTGGGCAGCAAAAGATTGAAGAAGAAGCGCAAATTATAGTGATTGATAAGTGGAAAAAAACAGACGAATAAATACAGATCGTTACAGTAATCCTATACTCTCCGTTGAGGAGGTTAGGACTGCGTTGCTATATGGCAATGACATTGATGATGTTATGGTCGATGAGCCTGACGAGATTACTCGCTTCAACAAGTATGCTGAACAGATGCTTGACCGTGTAATTACGATCAATGCGCCTGTTGATGACGTAGTTGATCCTGAGACATACCACAACATTAGATCACATGACTGGCGCATTCCGCAACATTATAAAGATTTAGACGTAAAAACATTTTTGCTAAATAAGTGTAAAAGTGACGCCGAGCTTGAGCGTGTTAACACTGAATACAAAATGTTTGAAGAACGTGACCTTATCCCACTACTACAGTTTCTTGTTTATATAGTAGACTATATGCGCGAGAATAAGTTAGTGTGGGGCGTAGGTCGTGGATCAAGTGTAGCATCTTATTGCTTATACTTGATTGGAATACACAAGGTAGATAGTTTGAAATATGATCTACCAATTAATGAATTTTTGAAGTAACACAATTAGGAGGATACTGGTAGTATGAATATTATTGACCAATTAGATGACCTAAAAGAGCAACACAGATTATTAGACGAAGAGATTAGAGACGAATGGGAACACTATATCTCGGACGCTATAATTAGAAATAAAAAGGTGCAGCGATTGATTCTAAAAGAGAAGATCGCACTATTGGAAAAAGAACTACAAGACCACTAAAAGGGTAACGGAGTTAAAAACTTTGAAGCCCGGTAAAACGGGACAGGAAACGATTATCGCGGATAATCAGGGAAAACATTATGGCAAGAATATATAAGACATCAAGAGGAACACCAATAGACATGGAGGCGTTACGACACGCTAACGAACACGCTGTGGCGCTTGGTAACATGAAGGTCAACGCTAAGGGTGATATGCTTGGTAAAGGCGGCGAGATTATAAAGACAGCAAAAGAGCGGATTGCTCCTAGTCACACCGCAAGACGTGAGGTTGCTAAGACCAGTCTCAAGCCTAGCATCAATAAAGCTGACGTTGTAAAGACCACAGAAGAAGTGATGGAAGAGCCGCTTGAGGAAGTGTTGGAAGAGCTTGAACCTACGGTCACGCTAAAGACACGCGCGGATGGTTCACAGTATAATGAGATCATGTATGATGATGGGTCTATTGTAACTGAGGAGGTTGCTCCAGCACCAAAGAAGAAAACCAAAACCAAATCCAAACAAAAGAAAGGTTCAATATAAATGACAACCAGACGGGCTTGTGGTTGGAAGCGCGGTGTTCTGCCGATAGCCAAGGGAAGTCTTGTAAGACGGCTTCCCTTGTCCAGTCCTTCCACCACAGTCACAACAACTACACACATTTATACATCACCTATTACAAAAATACAAACTTTGCTTCCAGGTTTTAAATACGATAAATCAGCAAGCCAAGCATTAATAGAGACACGAGCACTTACACCACACAAGACATACAAATATCACGGGAGAGTAATTAGATGAAGATTAAAGCAATGTATAAAAAGATATTAGTTGAGCGCCTAGAGAAAGGTGAACGCCGCACACAGGGTGGAATCATCTTGCGCGATGATAACGGTAAGTCCGAAGGCATACGTCCACGTTGGGCAAAGATACATTCCGTTGGTCCAGGTATCAATGACCCAGACCTAGAACCTGGCAAGTGGGTATTGGTCGAGCATGGTCGTTGGACACGCGGCTTAGACCTTGTAGACGATGATGGCGAACGCTTTACTCTTTGGGGTATTGATTGGCCTGACGCCGTCCTGTGTGTTTCAGATGAACAGCCTGTGGAATTTGCACACCGCTTCTAACACTTGACATTCATCTCATTTCCTGTTATACTGTGCTTATGACAGAAAAGAATCTAATGTCACTAGCAAAACTTCTCAGACTCGCTGCGGATAGCTCTGATGTTAATGTTAAAAAAGCATTGGATCAGTTAGCGTTCGCGGTGAATCTGTCTTTATCCAGCCAAGATCAAAAAGATTATCTAAAAGGTGTAAAAGCAGTTTACCAAGTTGACTTGATGGTTTCAGAATATGATGACGACGGTACGCTATCTTATAGAAAGCTTGAACTAGGTTGGCGAGCAGATGAAATAACAATTTCTTGGGATGAAGGACAAGCTACCTGTCTCACAAACTGCATTAAGGATAAAAATTATCAAGATGAAAAACCACAGCGACTTTACATATAGGACTAACAAATGGTTTTAGACACATCAAACAAACACGCATATATGCTCAAATCTGAGATACGTAGCCTCAAAGCACAAGTGGAAATGCTTAAAGGTTCGCAGACTATTCTCACGCAGTTACAGGATGCACTCATAGGTTTGAGCAACGAAATTGAATCGGGAATTGGTACAGCAACAGAGGATGAAAAAACTGCTATGTTAATATTAATAGCGCGCAATCTACGTGAGCTTGTGGAGTCTAGCCAATGAAACAATTATGGGCAGAAAAGTATAGACCACAAAAGCTAAACGACTATGTGTTCCGTGATGGTTCACAAAAGAAGCAAGTCGAAACGTGGCTAAAGAGCGAAACAATCCCGCACTTGTTGTTTAGTGGTGGACCTGGCACAGGTAAGACTACACTTGCTAAGGTGTTGTTGTTTGAACTTGATGTGGACTGGGGTGATGTGCTTTTTATTAACGGTTCTACAGATAATGGTGTGGACTACATACGCGACATAATTACAAACTTCGCGTCCACCATGCCATTTGGTGAATTCAAATACATCATATTGGATGAGGCTGACTACCTTACTGCTAATGCACAGGCGGCGTTGCGCGGTGTAATGGAACGCTATAGCAATATTTGTCGTTTCATTCTTACGTGTAACTATCCGCATAAAATTATTCCTGCACTACACAGTAGGTGTCAAGGGTTCCATATTGAAAAGCTTGATCGAGAATCATTCTTAGCAAGGATGGTAACCATCCTAGCAACAGAAGGTGTACTTGAATCAGGTGATGATGAAGACATCCTCGATATCCTTGACCTGTATGTTGAAGCAACGTATCCAGACATGCGGAAATGTATCAACCTATGTCAACAAAACACTGACGGTGGAAAGCTGAACGCCCCGCACACTGAGGAGATGGGTGTCTCGGATTATAAGTTACAGATGATTGCATTGTTCCGTCAAAATAAGATCAAGGAAGCACGTAAGGTTATTTGCGAGAACGCGGCGGCAGAGGACTATGAGGATATTTACAGGCACCTCTACCAGAACCTTGATTACTGGGGAGCAACCGAAGGCGCGCAGATGAAAGCGATTCTTATTATCCGCAATGCACTTGTGAACCATGTTGCTATTGCTGATCCTGAGATCAATTTGTCTGCTTGTTTGATTGAGCTGGAGATGATTGATGAAGAATGATGCGCGACAAGTTAGGGCTGTTGAAGATGGCAGAGTAGAAACTGGTGCTGTGCAATTTGAAGATGATTGGCCAGGTATTTTTATACGTGGAGAAGATGCAATGGTGTATTATATACACCTTGGATTAGCACTTCAAGGCAAGGGCAATACTACAACGGAAGTTGTAGTTAGAAACTTACAAAAACTAATATTAGACGTAATGGATAGACCAACATGAAACAGAGAGTATTTGAAGTTGAAGTTGGGGCTAACTGGGCATTTGATAAAGAAGCTAAACTGGATCCAGAGAACGGATTGCTTTATTTTAGATTCTTTGCAGATAATAAAGAGCTTGCACAAGCACATGCAGATCAGCTGGATGGTGATCCTGCGTTTGGTGATGTGTTGTCGAAGCCAAAAATGGTAGGGTGGGCTGAGGATACAGTCGGTATTGATCTGTTTGGAATTTAAAGGGGGGCGAATGAAAAAGCAAAAAAGAGCAATTGTTAGCGGCGGGTTCGATCCTATACACAGTGGACACATAAAATTAATAAATGGTGCTGCTGATGTTTGTGGAGGACCTGTACTTGTTTTGTTAAATAGTGACAAGTGGTTAATGAATAAAAAAGGTCGTGCATTTATGTCCTTCGAAGAACGCAAGGCTGTGCTTATGGCTATGACTAACGTTGAAGCAGTTATTGATTTTGACGATTCAGATGGCAGTTGTGCTGAAGGTTTAAAAAAGATCATAGCATGGTATCCTGAAACCGACCTTTGGTTCTGTAATGGTGGTGACCGAGGTCACGCAAATATTCCACAGGCTGAATATGATCTGCACACGCATTTAAATTATGCTTGGTCCGTCGGTGATTCAATCAAAGCTAATTCTAGTAGTGACCTGCTGGACAAGTGGAGTAAGGGTATTATAGAATATAGAAGGTGGGGGTCGTTCCGTGTACTACACGAAGACAACGGAACACATGGTAAATTCACCCATAGTGTGAAGGTCAAGGAGCTTGTTATTGATCCTGGTTGCGGCATAAGCTATCAGCGGCATCTACATCGCAATGAGGTTTGGTGTGTCAGTCAAGGTTATCCCACGGTAAAACATGCCACATTTGATGCTGGATATTATCTGACTCATTCCTTAGTTCCTAATGATGTATTTACAGTCAAAGCAAAAGAGTGGCACCAAATTTACAACAATACTACTAATCCTGTTCACATTATTGAGATACAGTTTGGTTCTGAGACTAGCGAAGACGACATTGAGCGGCTAGAGTATTATGACTCACCCAAAGGGAACTAGAGAAATAGATGCCTCTGTGGTTTATTTGGTGTGGCTTGATCCAAAAATTTGGGGTAATTGGATTGCTGGACCAAAGATAGTGTATGGCCGGTTCTTAACAAAACACAACAGTCCTAGTCAAAATGCCCTGATAATAGAGAATCCAGGTATAGATGATATAATTAGGTACAACGATTTTCGTCTCTCTACCCTCAAAGAATATCCATGGATGTACCAACTTGTATCTACTACACCTAAAAACCTATTCGTATCCAAACTACGCGGTGGTCTCCTCATTGAAGAATGTGAAGTAGTGGATCACACAAAGATAGATTTGTACAAATTCTCTTGACTTTCATCTTATTCTGTGTTACAATAACACAAGGATACTGAACTCTATGGGAGTAAAAGATGAAAGGTGCATACGTAGTTTTAAAGCATATTTATATGCCAATCGCCGAAGGTGAAAATCGCGGTAAAACGCAAGTACACGAAGAATGTGAATTCCTCGATGTGATACGGCCGAAACACACAAATTACGCAACAGTAATTATGGATGTGATGAATCGCAAATTTATAAAGAATCGGGCGAGGTCGGCTGGGGCAACATACGAAGACTTGGAGGCGCACATTATACGCGGCTACAAGGATAAGTACAAGCAGTTTTTAACTGCGGTCGGTGCAGAGTTGCCCGTAGAATTGCAGGAAGTGGAAGTGACTGACGACACAGTGGTTCCGACTGAGGAATAAACAATGAGTCCTTTAGTATTGGTCGCCTGGACATTCTCATCATTTTTAATTGGAATAATAGCGGGTATAGTTTTGATTATTCAGGTTGCGAGTCAGGTTGCGAAATATGTTGATAAAAAAATAGAAACAGAAAACAAAACTAAACTAAAAGTCGACACTGATAAAGAACACTTTGTAAATGTGTTAAAATATGGCACGGACCCACTCGATTTATATAATCAATATCATATAAAATCTGAAGAAGGAAACCAACTACATTTAGCACTGATGAACTTTTTGCATACGGATCGAGGTGTATCTAGCAATGAAGCTTTACATATATCGATCTTTACATGTGATATGTCTCCAGTTAAGCACCACGTTTCTCGGTTGTATGATAATGATGACCTATGTCTTTATTGTGGCCGCACAAAGGAGTCTGATAATTATAGGTCTCGTAATGGATAAGCTTATACTAACAGACGTCGATGGTGTGTTGCTAAATTGGAACTCGGGTTTCGATATGTTTATGTCGATTGCTGGGTATCCTCGTATTGAAGGTACAGACGACAATTATTTGCTTTCGGTGCGGCACGGTATTAGCGAACTAGAGGCGTATAAGTTGGCATCAGAATTCAACAACACTAATCTCATTGGTTCATTAAATCCATTGGCTGATTCAGTATATTGGGTTCGACGTTTGCATGAACAAGGTTTCAAGTTCATTGCAATTTCAAGTCTCAGTAAATCAGATGCAGCACATGGTTACCGAAGCGACAACTTGAAGATGCATTTTGGTGATGCTATTGATGAGCTAATATGTTTAGACACTGGTGCTCCGAAGAGGGATATATTAGAACGATGGAGAGACAGTAAACTATTTTGGATTGAAGACCATTACAAGAACGCAATTGATGGAGTATCGGTTGGGTTGCGTTCTATTCTTGTTGACCAACCGTATAACCGACACCTAGTAGATCACGACAAGTTACTATATGCTAGAGTGTCTCATACTGAACCATGGAGGCAGATTTATTGTTTAATCAATGATCTGTATTTAGATGACGAAATTAACCAATACCACGCCTAATTATTTATTTGACGTTGATGGCACTCTTGTACCAGTAAGCGGTATATTAGACAAAGCCTTCTTCCACTGGTTTTCAAAGTGGACAGAGACTAACACTTTTTATATTGTCTCATGTGGGACATACGACAAGCTATTGATGCAAGTGGGTAAGCATATTTTGGAGAGGGCTGAAGCTGTATTTGCTTGCGCAGGTAACGCAACATACATCCAAGGCAAGCTTGTTATGCATCACGAAATTGCAATACCAGTAGAGATGCTAGAGTATTTTGATGAGGCTATTGCTGCATCTAACTTTGAAGACAAGCGTTACCCTCACCTTGACTATAGGACTGGCCTTGTTAACTTTTCAATATGTGGTCGAGGTACATCAAGCTTGCAACGAGAAGCATATATGAAATTCGATGCTGTTTCTAAGGAAAGAGAATTGATAGCCGACCACATAAACAAAACATGGCCAAAGTTTATAGCCCAAATTGGCGGTGGCATTGGTATCGACATCACTGAGAAGTATAGAGATAAATCCCAGGTTGCTGACATGGTAGATTGCCCTCTTGTCTTTTTTGCTGATCAAATCAATCCTATGGGCAACGACTTTACATTGGCAAAGAAACTCTTGCTATTAGGTGACAATAGAGTGTATAATGTAAAGGACTGGAAGGAAACGTGGGAGTCCCTCAAAGAAGAGAACGAGGGTCATACTAATGTTATGACACTTTGGTCACTGGAGAACGGCGCAGAAATATGAAACTGCGAAAGATGATTTCTGATCTTATACACAGGAAGCAGAGAATTGCTGAGAAGAAACGTGTAGAAGATAAAGAAGAATTTATTAAGCGGTTACGGCGTGGTCCTCCTACTGAAGCTGAGTTGTTTTTGCAAAGGCTAAAGACAAGACAGCCAGATGGCCGCAGAGGCTTTGATCACGACTAGACTAACACAGGAAATATGATGAGCAGACTATTAGATGAAATGTATGAAACGGCGCTAGGCATGTACAAAGCTGGCTCAATGTCGGCTGAGGAGTTTGCCGAGTTTACGTTTTTGAAGGATCAAGACAAGATGCCTGAGCAGTTTTACGTAGATGAAAATACTGAGGATGAGACCATGGTGGATAATTGTACAGATGAGCAGTTAATCCAATCGGCACAGCGGTATTTCCCTAGCGAGATACGTGCGCGCGATCAGCTACATCATATCGCTAATGAGCTTGCATATCGTTTTGGTGAATATAAGAAACGGCACCCGGAACTTAGTGATGAGGATTTAAAAGCATTTCACGACGCATTAGATGCTCCGCCCAAGCCTAACGAGAATCTAGCAAAGCTATTGCGTGGAGATAGATTACATGCGATTTTGGATTATGCAGAAAATGGTCACGTAACGTTAGACGTAACTGACTGTCCTTTATGTACAATTGTAGAGGTCGATGAGGATGATTGGAAAGGTAAAAGTATTACTCATTGCTCATACCACAAAGCGTTACTCCGTGCATGTAATCGCGATACCATATACGATGATGAAGAAGAATGAGTGTTAAAATTACAGAAGTTGTTGTTTGGCATGAAATGGTACCTCAGTCTGAGGACGAAAGAGCAAGAGACAAGCGCAAATTTTATAATCGCTTAAAGTATGGTGTAGAACCTCGGATGGAGAATAACCCGTGTTCTGAAATTATTTTAGGTAGGTCGGGCTTGTGTTATTTAGGAGATGAAATTGAGAATTGATAACGACATAAAGTTAGATTACAGTGATGTTCTTATACGCCCTAAGCGTAGTACCTTAGTGTCTCGCTACGATGTTACGCTCATTCGTACATACAACTTCCGTCACTCTAGCATCCAATACAATGGCACGCCTGTGATGGCAGCTAACATGGACACAATTGGCACACCTAAAATGGCTGTGGCGCTTGCTGACTACGGTATGTTTACGTGCTTGCACAAAGCAGTTGAGCCTAATTTTTGGGGAGACAACGAAGCGTTTCCGTGGAGCAATGTTGCGGTGTCAACTGGGTCGTCCTCAGATGATTTAGCGGCGTTAGATAAACTGATACGCAGCAATGGCAACATAGATTATATTTGTTTGGATGTTGCTAACGGTTATACGGAAGCGTTTGTTGACACAGTTAAAAAATTACGTGACTGCTATCCTGATCGTGTTATTATGGCGGGCAACGTGGTCACTGGTGATATGACTGAAGCATTGATTATTGCTGGTGCAGACATTGTAAAGATTGGCATAGGTCCAGGCTCGGTCTGTACTACACGCATAAAAACTGGTGTAGGGTATCCTCAGCTTTCGGCTGTGATTGAGTGCGCTGATGCTGCACATGGTCTGGGTGGACATATTATTGCTGACGGTGGATGCACAACACCTGGCGATGTTGCAAAAGCCTTTGCAGCTGGTGCTGACTTTGTTATGCTTGGTGGAATGTTAGCTGGGCATGATGAGTGTGAAGGTCGGGTTGTAACAAAAACAAGAACAATATGGGTTCAGGAAAGTGCTACAGGTCCAAAAAAGCAGCTAGAAGAACAGGTGCCATCACAAATGGAATTTTATGGCATGTCCTCAAAAACTGCACAAGAGAAACACGGTGATGGACTTGCAGAATATAGAGCAAGTGAAGGTAAGCGTGTGCTTGTGCCTTACAAAGGGCCAGTCAAATTGACGGCGCAGGATATACTAGGTGGGCTACGGTCGGCGTGTACTTACGTAGGCGCTAGGACGCTCAAAGACTTGTCTAAGTGTACAACGTTTGTGCGTGTTAGCAACCAAGTCAACCAAGTGTTTGGCAGTTACAATGGAGATATAAATGAATAAGAAGACACCACACGTAGCATACAGATTGTTTAGGACTCCTGGACCGAAGACGTTATTTCATGGTGTGCAAGGATCACGAGCACTGCCGTTGGATGTTGTGTTGGAAGCCGACATTAAACGAGTTTGGAATCCAGGCAAAGTTGTTGGCAAGGGTTTCATCTCAGGGTTTCATATTTTGCCTGACAAGCAAGAGTGCATAGACTATTTGAAGCGGTTTAAGAACGCAGATGATTTGGTTGTGTGCAGGGTATATGTAGATGAATTTAGGGACAAGCCTAACAGTAAGGTCAAGCTGGCAAGTAAAATGTTTATAGACGCTGACGACTGGTTGAAGGCGTATGCTATAGGACAAACAAAATGAATGATTATTGGGAAGGAAAGGGTTGGATGTATTTAGGCAACGAATATCCCCATTGTTATATTGAAGTGGGTGACTGGTTTAAATATATACACATGGAACCACCAGTAAGGCTGACGTTGGTTAAAACCGAAAACGGCAATAATTTTTACGTGTTGGACGACAAAGATGTCTGATGCATCATTAGCCAAACTAACTACAAGCATTAATCATCTTCAATCACAATTAGATGAGGCGTATGGGTTGGTCAGAGAATCAATGCAACAGACTAATGATTATAAGGAAATGCTACGTAAGGCAGTAGAAACCGCCGAACAAGCGATTGAAGAACGAGACAGACTTTTAAAAATATTTGTACATGGAGCAATATGATGGGTAAAAGATTTTTTAAAATTACAGCAGAGGGCGATGGCGGTGAATTAGTGGTCGGTCAAGTGACGCAGGATTTCCTTAATCATTGGGTGGGCAACGAAGACATACTAGCAGCAGCACTGCTTACGGAACATCTCGGCGAGTCTCCTGTTATGACAAGCAACGGCAATCAAATATGGTTTGATGTGGATAACTTTGAACATCTTGCTAGTGCTTCAGAAGATTGTATCTTATCTGTTGTTGAAGTAGATGCTGACGGCGAAGAAATAGGCGAGACAAAAGACATCGAAGAAGGTTCTCGCGTATATTGTCGAGAAGGCGGAGCAATGTATGACGAAATTCCGAGTGATGCAGAAGAAGGTGATTTTGTCCCTGCAATGCTATGTTTTAAAGCTGAGAAAGGTTTGTTCTTCACTGTCACAGTAGAGACAGACGGTGAAGATTTTGATGAGGAGCAAGTACATCCAGGTGTACTTGAAAGTTCTCACACCCTAATTGAACAAATTTGGTACAAGCAAAAACTAGCAGTTGATTACGATTACATGCATTCTTCAACCAGTACCAAAGACTTTAGTGTTAAGCTGGGCTATATTAGTACATCATGGCAAGCAGAGGAATCAAAAGAACACTGGGTTGATGGTAGTGCGAATGTTAAAGAATCATTTGAATTTATTGTTTAAGGAGAAAATGATGGATGTAGTATTACATAGGAAGATGCAGGCACTTGAGGACGAAGTTCGTGAGTTGAGTAATCGTGTTGCTGAAATGCAAGAAGTTGAATGGGACACCATTGCGAGGATACAATCCCGCGCTGAGGCTGCTGATGAGCTAACGTGGAGTGAGGTTTATGGTATACAAAGCTACCAAGACAATGAGATAATTGAAGCGTTGCGGGCACTATACATGGCTGGTACTTGGTCAACAGAGCATTTGACTACAGAAGAACAAACTGCACTATGGCAAAGAGTAAAGGACCTAACTGGCTGGACAACCAAAGACCCAAGTGCTGGACGTTAAAGATGAAAGACACACTTGAAGCAATACAACGGCTCGCCCATGCGGGCCTAGCTGAGATCGAACAGACGCCCGAACGCGAACACATAGCTAAACTAATAGAAGCATGTGAACGACTCGACGAATATTATAAAGACTGGTGTGAAGAAATAGATGATGAATATGGTGACGAGCGCGGCACAGCATACGAGCAGGGAACTAATATGGAATTTTATATAGAATCCAGCGAGTGGCACAACATAAGTGAAGCATTGCGTGAACTGCGGAAAGATGAAAAATAATGCTTGACTTTCATCTTAATTGATAGTATACTATAGACTGTACATAGTGCAAATAGATGAAGTTTGATAACATTATATTTTGGTCATGTCTTGCGCTAATGGTACTTGGTTTTATCTTTCCAGGGCTTGGACAGATTGGTGCCCTGATACTGATAATGAGATGAAGTTAACCTGGAGAAGAAGATGAGTGGTTTAGAGGACGAATTGGGCAAGCGTGTTTACAAGATTTTAACATGGAACGGCGTAGCCGCACTTATTGTTATGATACTGTTACTTGCATTTTCGTGTGCGGTCAACGCTACGCCGATCTATACGCAGCATGACAGCGATGAGAAGGTTCAGTACAGTTGGCAGTACGAAGATTTCTCTCACAATGGTATGCGACACAACTACCAGTATGGTGATAAAGATTACAGCTACCAGTGGTCAGGGCAGCATGAGGAGCAGTGGCAGGACAGTCACCAGACCACAACAGTTCCTGAGCCAAGCTCGCTTACATTGCTAATGCTCGGCCTAACATTCTTTTTCATTATCTCATACAGTAGGAAAAAGCATGTCCTTCTCAGAAAATAACAGAATACTCGTTGCTAAAATTTTACGCGAGTGTCCTCCATCCAAATTAATTGACACTGGAGCACAAATCGTTAAGCTTGGTGAAGCTAGCCGAGATGACGATGAGGTCCTTCATAGACGTTTATTAGCATTGTATGAAGCTAATAAACCCATTATTACGCTAGAAGAAGCTTCCCGACAACTAGAGAAATTCGCAGAATAAGGTAAATATAACACAACATTTACATTTACATACCCCTATAAGGAAACGATGCGAATAGAAGATCTTATAATCGAAGAAGAGGTATCTAGAATGGATGAAGGACCAATAAAGTCAATGGCGCGTGGCGCAATTGCCACCGCTGGATTAATTGGCGCGATGAATCTACCACATGCTGAAAAGCCAGGCATAGATATTTCGCCGTGGAAGAATCCTAACGTTACAACCACTGCACTTGAACTGCCACCCGCAGACAATAATGTAAGTGTTGCACCCAAAACTGGTGAAAACTGGGCAGAACATAGCACGGCTTATGATTCTCTTGCTACAGGTATTGCTAAGAAATATCGAATTGACAAACCCTTGGCAAGAGAAATTGTTGAGCTTGCATATATGTACGAAGACCCAATCTTTCCTAAAGCAAAGGATATCCTTGCTATAATTGGGACAGAGAGTAGCTTCAATCCTAATGCCCGATCCAAACTACGTAGGGATCCTGCTATTGGTTTGATGCAGGTCCGTCCTAATGTTTGGGGTGTGGATCATGATGAGATGTTGAACAGCATTGAGCTACAGATAAAGATAGGTGCTAATGTCCTCAAAAGATATTACGCTCGTACAAAAGATAAAAGCAATGCCGTCCAAGCCTATAATGTTGGTATCACCAAGTTCAAAAAGGGTAAAAGAGCCACAGCCTACCTCGCTAAGTATACAGCAGCCCTAAACCACATCGAATCAATACTCTAAAAACATCTTGACTTTTGTCTTGTTTTCGTGTATAATGTATATACAGGAGAACAAAGATGAAATTCCAACTATCTGACGAACCTATAGATTTCTGTGATCTTACGGGCAAAGATATATTTGCGCATAACCTTGCGGGGACTGTTATTGTCTTTAAGGATTCTCCGTGGAAGGCATTAAAATATAGAGCCAAGCCGCGTGTTTATGCGTTTCAAACTCCGTTAGCAGGGATTGAAATTCTCAAACACCTTTCAAGGTTTGCAGTTTATCCTCAAGAAAACGAATCTCGTTATTACAGATATTATGAACGGACCGGCAACTGTTATGATGATATGGATATTGTTGCGTGGGATCAGCTCGCTCTAAGGATGAACGGTAAAGCAGAATTTAGATTTCATTTAATGAAGGTGCGGGTACCTAATGAAACTCAGCAAGCCGTATAACTTTCACGAATTTACAAGCAAGGATTTGTTCTTGTGTAACCTTGAAGGTACAATTCCATTCTTTGAATATGTGGCTAGAGATGAACGCATGGAAGTGGCGCGCAAGATGCATGAGTTTAAGGGCATAGACGAATTTGCTTGTACATGGTATTTGGCTGAACTCAATTTTGCAACAATAATTTACGAGCGCGGAGTACACGCTGGCGTCGATGCAGTGCTAAAAGCAGTAGAATATAAGTCTCGTTGCTGGACACTTACACAGTTGCAAGACGTACAAGCCATCCAATGGACATCCGTGCTGTCCAATAAATGGGCAGGTGACCCTAGGCGAGTGTTTATTGATGTAATAAACATAGACCAGGAGAAGATGGTAGACATTACAAGGATTAGGACATGAAGTTACATACAATAGATACAATTACAGACAAAGAGTTGTTTATGTATAACTTGCGTAATGAGCTTCCTGCGTTTGCTCCTACTACCGATATAGAAGTACATAGACAGTTTCTAATAGCTTGCGAAAAGAGACAAGCCTTAAAAGGCTTTAGAAAATATATGTATAGTGGTGATGGTACACTCTATGCTTATCAAACATGGGTACGCAAGTCGCCAACACAATTTAGATATGTCTCAATGACTACGATAATAATGGAACTCGCCTGATGAAGGTATATAGATACCAAACGTTTACTGGCAAGGATTTATTCTACTGTAAACTTACAAATATGGTTCCGACGTTCAGTATACAGTTGGGCGATTCCGATGAATTTCTAAAAGCCATGGAAAAATTTGGTAAGGGTTTTGAATTCGATGTTTCGATAATTGATCTCTATAAAGAAACATATTTTAGTAAGTATAATATAACTGTAGACGAGCTAAAAGATATAATTGATACCGAAGAAGAAGATAGGGTAGCTTCTACACCACTTGATGAATGGGAGAAATGAATGAGTGAAACAACGTCGTGGGACTTACACCACATTAAAGCTGCGGAACACGCAGCAACCAAATCAAAAGACCCTAGTACCAAAGTTGGTTGTGTAATTATAGGACCAGACAACGAGCCGCGCTCCAGTGGGTTTAATGGGTTTCCGCGTGGAGTGATTGAGGAAGATGTGGAGCGCGTTTGTGTAAGTCCCGACGGTGATCCTGATCACCCGTTCGCTGTATGGAAACTAAAGCGCACACTTAACAGTCGTTGGGAGAGACCCGAAAAATATTCCTGGATCGTACATGCGGAAGCTAATGCGATTTTCAATGCGGCAAGAGTGGGCATCCCATTAAAGGGTTGCAAGCTATACCTCAATTATTCACCTGCATCATTGTGTACAGGTTGTGCTGGCGCTATTATACAAGCTGGCATTGTTGAAGTCATTGGGCCAGATAGGTTGTTTCCTGGCAAGGGCACGGGCGTACACTATGATATTGATATTGTTCCTAAGTTTATGTTTGATGAGGCTGGTATTATTAGACGAGTAGTGAAAGATGTCTAGTTTGGAATGTCTACCACACAACCTTAAAACGGCACTCGGTATACCGCGCGACTATTGTGAATGGGATACATTTGATGAACGTGCATTATTTTTGCGCAAATTAAAAGGTCAGGACGTTACATTCTTTTTGGAAGAGTTTAATGCTATGGATCCAAACTGGCAAGCTGGTTTGAAGCGTCTAGATTCAATGGTTGGCTTAGATGAATTTTATGTACTTATATTATTTCCGCGAGAACCGTTACCACTAGCTCTTTATATTTGGGAAAGAGGAAACAATGGTAGATTTAAAGATGGCAAGGCCATCTTGATTAAAGATGGCATGTACGTTGGGGGGTTGACACTTGATTGAGTCAACAGCATACGTATTATATTTTCCGGATGACCGGATGTTTTTATCTGGGTCAGCTAGAACATTTTCTCGTACCGAAAAGTTTGAGAAGGCTCGCCTATTTCCTCAAGCTGGCCACGCAAAAAGTTCTGCAAAGCGCCATGTTGGTTCTGTTCTAATACCCGTACAACTTACATTAGATCCGAAGAATATGTTCATAGCAATTTTACAAGGTGATAGCAATGAACGTGAGTGATAAGGTATATGTGTTGGTTAACGGTATTACCCGTAACCACGTGTGGGAGGGTATTATACAAAAGGGTAAGTATATTGATGATCGTGGTGTTGAACATATTAGTGTTCTTCTTCGGCGGCCAGACAACCCCCAAGGTCCATTTGCTCACTCGCATTATGTACCAGCCAAATATATTTTTGCTACAAGAAAAGAGGCTGAGAAGATCGGTTTTATATTGAAGTTAAAAGGTGGCACTCAATGAACGTTGGTGACAAAGTATATGTATTAACTACGCTAGGTGTGTTTGAGGCAGAGGTAACTGGATTGCCGGTGCTTCCTGAAGAGATAATGTTAGATGTGGCAGACAGACAGATTCCGTATTTACGTGCTGATCAAACAATGAGCTCCAAACATTACGATGTATTTCCATCCGGTGATATTTTTACTACAGAAAAAGATGCTGACAAGGCATGGTTCTTGCGCGAGCTTGCGGGCACTATACACGAATTAAGATGGACTGTGAATCAAAAACATCATATGTTTATTAAACTACTAGAGCGTGAATACGAAGACATAACCGGCGACGGCATGTGGGTGAGAAAATGAACGTAGGTGACAAAGTATATATTGCGACAGTGCATGGCGTGAGGTCTGGTGAGGTTCTGCTCACACCCTATGAACGGTTCATAGGATTTAAGAGAGCTACTATGGTGCGTATAGAACCTGAACCAGGATACACGCAAGAAAATCACGACATATCTATTGTTAATGACAATATATTTACAACATATAAGGATGCAGACAAGGCGATGTTTCAACACAAATTGGCTGATACACTTCACACATGTGAAAAGACCCAAAGCCAAATTGAGAAGGAACATGATGATTTTATGAATCCTTTATTGACAAAACTAGCTGATGCTCTAGCAAATGCAATTGATGCAGATATTTTAGAAAACCTATTGAGTGATGTAGAAAATGACACGAATTAATTTAGTAGACCCTTCGGAACTGCACGACCAACACCTCGTTGCAGAGTATCGGGAATTGTTTATGGTAGGGTCTTCCCTGCGCAGATCATTGCAGTCACCACACTGGAATGTTAATCGAATCCCAAAGAACTTTACTCTCAACAAAGGTCATGTGTCTTTCTTTTACAACAAGGGCAAGTATTTGCACAAGCGTTATCAAGCCTTAATACGTGAGATGCAGGGGCGAGGAATGAGTCCTGACCCAGACCGTGTGTTCAAACGCGAGCAATGGCCAGATGATTTATATCTTGATTGGACTCCATCTGAGGACGATAAGAATATTATCCGTCAAAGGATACGTGAGAAGATTGCAATGAAACCGGATTGGTATAGGAAAACACCCACAAAGGTGTTATAATACAACTATGAAAATACTATTCACATTAGCACGACCAATTGATAGACAGAATGGCATTCGCACATTCATAAACGAATCAGTTAAGATATTATGGAGACTGGGTCACCAAGTAGATGTATTGGTAGACACAGTCCCTATTCCCCCAGCTGTCTTTGACGGTGACGGGCAGTTGGTAATAAACTACTCCCAAGACATTGAGGATTGGTTTGCAAACAACTACAAGGGTGGGTACGATCTTATTATAGGTAATGATGTGCAGAGCACAAATGGTATCCTGCGCAATCCCCATGGTGCGCGTGTTATCCATTACATACACACTGGCGGACTAATAGGTCAGAATCTCACGTGTCTAACGGATGATTATGTAGACAGGGAACGCGAACTAATTGCGCGATGCGAGGTTGCTGGACCCCATGCAATAATGCTGCGAAATGCAGCAGGTAAAGAAGGACATGTTATTCATCTTCCCCTTGACTATGATCCGTTGCTTCCTGTAAAGGGTGAGGAACAAAGCGGCATAATGTTTATTGGAGAGGGCGTAGCTCGTAAAGGAGCTGTTGACTTTATTGATTATGTTCGTGCAGGAAACTATGAGGCAAAGATTATCTCAGGTGCGCACAATGATTACTTTGAAGACCGAGGATTTAATCCAAAGTTCTTCGATGCAGACCATCAAGATGAGAAGTATAATTTTATACGGTCTGCGGCTATAGGCATTCATCCATCCCATTGTGAGACGTGGGGTTACGTTGTAATGGAAATGCTGTTATCCAAACCAGTTATTGTTCCCGCTGAATTTGCATGGTCAGAACCCCTTGTTGACTTAGGTGCAGTGCGTGTACCTAAGCATGAAGTCCTACCTACCATCGAACGTTTGTTGGGTCAACCTCACTCAAACGCAAAGGTGCTAGACTACCTCAACGAAGCTGAGAACTGTTGGAAAAGACTTCTCCAGTAAAATCAAAGACTTACAATTATTTTGTAAACTCTATATAAATCAACAACTTGCAAAGTAAGAAACGGTTGACAAATGAGCATAATGATTATATAATTAGATTGTAAGTTAGGAAATACTTAACAACCTCACATGGTTAAATGACCAACAGGGAGAAGACAATGAAGAATGATTATTTTGTAGCAGTTCGTATGTTTGGTGGTGCCGTTAGTGTTACGGCACGCTCCAGATCAAGAAATCCACATTTTGTACACGACGTCACCAGGAACACTGTGGTGAATACACAAAATCCGTTTTATAACCCCGACAACCATACTGAAAGAGAACTTATTGTAGTCGCTGGCGGGCTTAACAAGCGGCAAGCCCAGCGTGTTAAAGATGCGTATCTTGGTGCTATGGTTCTAAACGGTTTTAGCAAAGGTAAAGTAAAGGGAGAATGTGATGAGTAATTTTAATGACGCAATGGTCCAATTTTGGCAAATGCGGTGCGAAGGTGAAATAAAGGCTCGCAAAGCTCGAGATGAGGCAGAAGCTTTCTTGATAAGGGCATTAGAGTTCAAATATAATTTTGAAGAACTGCCCGAACTGTCTCCTTTGTTAAGAGATGGGGTTACGTTTGCTGCTTCTGAAGACGTAGATTATGCAAATGTAGATTTAGGGTTGCCGTGTCGTGATGAATACGACAACAGCAAAAAGGCTGTAAGTGCCAGGATTGCCTCTCGTAGGAAGGTGTACGGTGAGGAGAATATCAATAAGTTATTGAGACATCACTCACGGAAAGTAGTATCAAAGGTGTCACCACAGAGACTTGCTGAAATCTTCGACATGCACGACGAATATGTTACTAATAAGAATACCAATACCGAAAAAAAGCAATCGGTGTCTGAAGTAAAGGTGTTTGGGTCCGAAGTAGATATGCGTAGGGGGTGGCTCAATCGACTTTTTCCAAAGGAATGGAGCGTCCTCACAAAAGATGAGAAGGGTACCATAAATAGCCGCACAAGGATTATATTAGGCGACGATTTAGAATGGAATGAGGGGACCAAGGAGAAAAGCCGCCGGCGACTATTAGAGCTTCGTGCTATTATGCTTAAAAAGGAACCTAGTAAGAATCCGTTGCGTGGTTTAGTATATACTACTATGGGTTGGTGGAGGACAGACGGCGCCCAAAGCAGAGTGTAGAGCAAAAAAGAGCACCTGAGATAGGTGCTCTTTTTCTATCGCGAAGATAAATATGCAGATAACGCACCAGGAACTAACAATGAACAATAGTCAACGTAGAATACAAATCCTCAATGACGTTTTCCAACAGCTAGGTGACCTACTTCCTGAACCTAAGGTAGATGACATACCCGCTAAAAATCATACCGCGTTCCGACTCCCAGCAAACCCGTATAGGATTGCTGCACTTGAGTTGAGAACTAGCCCCAACGAACAATTTTTCCGAATCCTCTTTGACCATAAAAAAGCTCCCGAGACAATGGTAAATTCCCTTTCATCGTTACCAGGAGCACTCAAGTCATCGAGAATCTATTTTGATTACTCGTGGTCTACTGAAGCAGACGTAGCCAACATTGTTGCGGCCCTCAAAGAACTATTGCTTGATGAGCAGGTACAGGATGAGAGTCATTTGTATCCTGTGATGGGGCAGACTTTGTTTGATAGAGTGTACGATCCTGCACAAATTGTAAATAGATATTTGGTCGCATTTAAAGAACGCGATCAATATATGCTGGACTATGCGCGCACGTTGATGGCGGCAGATGCTCACGATTCTACTATCGCAATTAATTCCCCTAGCGCCACGCGCACATATAGGGAACACATTGTTCCTTGCATATTTATACACAAAGAAATTGTTAAGCGGATACAGGAAGGCATTAAGGAAGCTAAAAAGATGGGCTTGCCTTCACTTGTTCCTCATTCAGTCGTACAAGACCTCGAAAAACTTGTTGCTGACAATTTAAAAATTGCATATATCGCTACAGCAGATGCTAATAGGTTGGACAGCACACTTAGGTTGCGCACCACAATGCCCGCTGGATGGAACTGGGGCGATAGTCCTACTGCACGACTAGACGTCAATAATATTCCTTATTAATTCCTAACCATTTACTTTTAACTCAAGGATCAGTTAAATGGCAAT
>Ga0208304_10000039_pt1 | contig 78890 bp, 91 predicted proteins | sample ColrivemetaGS713_FD_187603 | JGI IMG/M metagenome (GOLD analysis project Ga0208304, IMG submission 187603) | Estuarine microbial communities from the Columbia River estuary - Flood tide ETM metaG S.713 (SPAdes) (version 2) | ecosystem: Environmental > Aquatic > Marine > Intertidal zone >... | reverse complement strand
CAAAAAGACTTTATAAAAAAATTTATACGCGGGAGGGTAACAGATTGTAGTTTGACCCCTCCCTTCAATCAATTTTCGGGTAGGGGGGGTATAAACTATTTATCCGAAAAAGAGAGTCTTTTATAACTTAAAAAATTAGTGATGAGAACATTAGAGTTTAAGCTAAGAGTTATAGATGGTAGAACCGGAATTGTAGAGACCGATATCTTTATCATTCAAGAGCCAAGAGAAGTATTCAAAGGTTACTGTGGAAATACATACATCAGAGTTGGTGGAGTATATCCGGGTAGAAAAACATTAGCTGGTACTGTCAAAGGTTATGTGTCCTATGCTGAACAATCAGAGTGGGCGGAAATACTACTATAATTCAATAGTCCTGAGTATGACTATAAACTACTCATTTTCTGTAGTACACTGTGTGGTGTGCCTGATGATTCCAAGAGGATGAAACGGAGTATTAATAAATAAAGTCGCAATGAGCGCAAAAAACATGGCAAAGAAAGCCGCAACAAAGAAAGCTCCTGCTGTATCAGTGGTAGAGCAAACAACAATTGACATTACAGCTAATGCAGTAGTGTATGCATCAATGGGTTTAGGCTTATTGAAACAAGTAGGGTCTGGGTTCTTTAAAGGACTAAAGACTGGGTACGAACAATCTAAATCTGGCAAGTAATCATGGGACCAGAAAAGAGTATTGCAGAGAAAGCTATCAAGGCTTATGAAATAGCATCATTAGTAAACAGATGCTTATTAGCAGTTCAATCAGAGTTAGCTAAAGAAACACAAACAGATGATATCAAGATGGTTAATCAAGTTATTAGTGTGTATAGTAATATATTCAAGTCAGTTGAGAATCTATCTACTAATCCAAAGGTTATAGCAGGTATAATAGCTATAGCTAATGAGTTTAATGATTTAGACAAACGTATCTCTAAAGACCTTAATAAATGAAAACAAAAGAAACATGCGAAGCAATAGTTAGAATCAAAGGTTCTAAACTGTACAAAGATTTAGAGAAATTATCAGTTAACAAAAAATGTCAATTGATATTTAATTTCTCTGAAATAGGAGAGATGAAACTTCAGAACCAAGAGTATGGGTCTTACGCTTATATGAGAGGCGGACCTAATCCTAAAATAAAAACAATAATTTGTAGTATCCAACCAGGTAAAGGCTGGTACGACAATAACATTGTTAGAAATGTATTAAATAAATACGAAATAAAATGTGATTTTCAGGCAGGATACGTCTGGGAAAATCAATCATTATAATAATATAACATTTAAAGCTGTGGTCAGCAGTGGATCAATCGACAACTATATTATGAAACTATTTCATTATTTGACAAATGTCAACTATGGAAAGCGTACAGCATTGTTTCAATATGCTTATGCTAACCAAAGAGAGTGGACTTGTGTAACAGTTAATCTATCTGCATTATTGATGTGGAGATTGCTTAACAAGAAACAAGACACAAAAATTAATGTGAACAACAGATATGCCAATCAACTGTACATTACAGATGATATCATTGATGTAAACAAGAGCACTAGAGCACTCTATAACGAGAGCCCATTTGCCTTAGTACACTTCAAGCCAGCTGATGGTGTACCAGCTTTAGAGAACTATAAATTGGAATGTGTAGATGAAATATACAATCCAGTTAAGAATAGCTTAGGTGAAGTGATGCGAGATGCTATTACCAACAAAGTAGTAGCATATGACCGTACTGTTAAGAAAGCAGTAAGTCAGTACCAAAGGTTTCGTGAAGCTACAGTTCTGCATTCTAATCTACATTATGGTTTAGAAGCACCTAATCTGTATCACAAACCGATTATGTACTAAAAGAAATAGCCAGCGGTTACGCTGGCTATTCAGTGTTTATCGTTCGCAAAAACAGATAACAACAGTTCTATGAGTTACAAAGATATGGATAATATTTATATATCCAGCTTTGGCTTATAAAGTTTGTTAGCATGTTTTATGTTAACGATAAACACATTCTTATCGTTGGTAGCGAGCAGCAGCGAGCGTTCAACCAACTCCTTAATACCAAAGTAGTAATACTTTTTAGATACTATATCAGTGAACAGGTGGAGCGACAGCACCACAGTACACGCTTTAGTAGCATCAGTATTACGCTTTAGTAAGGAAAGGCACCTATGCCAACACTTCATACCACTGTATGACAAGGTTAACAACAGCTCATCGAGCTCATTGGACACCTGATAGGTTGTATTAGGAGCATTATAAGAATTAAAGATGTAATCATCGGTAGTAAACTGTCTGGTATGACTATTTAGATAGTCTTCAATGTTGGTTATCATATCATAGTATTTGCGAACAGTCAAATGTAACATAAAAAGTAGTCATAAAGACTACTTTTTGACACTATTTGTCAACATTTAGATACAAAAGTAGTCATAAAGACTACTTTTTTTTCAGCAAATATCAGCTGTACACCACAGTACCACTACGTTTGTCACTCTTTTGCTAAAAAAGAGATAATATAATACTATATCTCTACTTCATAAACACCTCTCAAAAGAGAGCTGTTCTGATGAAGCCTATTGGGTAGTATTATTGGGTTAAAAAGGTATTACTACTACGGCAGACATATAGAATAGTATAGCAACAGATAACTGTTAGGTACTATTGTTAGATATGTAGGTAGTAGGGGTGCTCATAAGAGCACAAAAAAAAAGGGGTTGATATTCTTTAAAAGATATTAAGACAATTAAATAAAGTCCTTTAATGAGGCAATATAAGATGAGTAAAACAATGTTTAAGAGAACAATTACCAAGTTACAGTATGGTAGCTTGACGTTTGATTTCTTTGAAATGGAGAATAGTGACCGTATAGGTATCACTATAGAGAATGCTAATGGTTTATATACAGATGTGTATATAGAGCCAGAACAACTACGAGTAGTATCTACACGTAATGATGTAAAGTTTGAACCTAAAAAACAAAAAGAGTTTAAAGGTTATAAGTATATAGATGCTGATGGTAACAAAGCATTCACTTGGGATTACGAACAATCAATTGGAGAATAAGATGAAGAAATCAATTATATATCCTTCAAAACATTGTGAGTATAACAAAAGAGGAGAACATTTATCACACTATTATTTACATAATGAGTTAGATATAGATAATCACTTTGATTTATGTTCAGCAAATACTCAAACATTACTAAACTGTTTAAAACAGGGGATATTCATAGTAGACATTTATGGTCGTAAGAAGAAAGGCTTATTATTAAGCTTTTATGACTTCGGTCAAATGAGAGGTTATATCACATACATAGATGATTTAGAAGGCTTAGAATTTGCATTAGAAGAATCAAAAGGTCAATGTCATATGTATTGGTCACATGACCAAGAGATATTAGCTACTGACTATCCAGAAACAAACAAATTCATCTTCGATACAAATCGTAAGATTAGAAGAGAATATGAACTTGATAAAGAAGCACAGCAATGGTTCAATAAGATGGACACCAAATTGTATAATAGATATGTAATCATATACAATAACAGATATCGTAATAATGGTTCATTAGCTGTATTTAAAATGGAATGCTACAAATTACATAAAGCCAAAGTTTTAACTAAAATGAAAGCTTTAAGGAAATTAAAACATAATCAATAAAGTCCCTTAATAGGGCATATATATCGTGAGTAAAATAGGTCACATCTCTAAAAGAGAACAAAGATTGGTACACACAGCTAAAGTGTACAGAGGATTAGTCAATGAATTATTAGATGAGAAGTATGTATCCATAGATACAGCAACAGGACATCGAGTACATCAAATCCTTAACAAGATTAAAGAACTTGAAGCAGAAGCTACAAGGCTTAAAACATTAATAACATTAATAACTAAAAACATTTGTTAAAATGAAAACAAAAATTGAATTATTCGGCTATCAAGAGAACAATTTTATGAACTACCCTGGTGAAAGAGGTTGGGGAAATGGTTATGTTCTAATTCCAAAAGGACATCCATATCTTATACATCAATTACTAACAGACTTAGACCCTTATGGGTATTTAAGTATTCCTGATTTCCATCAAGAAATAACATTCAATGAATGGACAAAAGATAATGAGTATTGGAAAATTGGGTTTGATACAAACCACAGATATAATAATAGTACTCATGATAAACAATGGGTCACTAAACAATGTGAGGAATTGAAAGCAATCATTGACAATTATACATTCGAAGAAGGTAATATTCTTATAGACCATTATATTCAAAATAAAGCAGATATGTATAATCGCTTAAGAGAAAAATATAATAACACTCAAAACAAATAACTATGAACACAGTACAGATAGTATCAGAAACGAAATTGGTTAAAAGAGAGTATTCAACTAAATTGAGAGTAGAGTACAAATATGAACTACAAATCACAAATAGTGATGGCATTACTATAGCCATACCTATTACTGTAGACAAGAACAGATGTCTTTATGAAGATGATATCAGAAGGATAATCATATTAGGGCAAAACACAATGGATATTAAATACTTAACAGAAGTAGTTAATCTATTAACATCGTAATTTAATAAAGTCCTGGAAACAGGCATATATACAAATGGCACGACCAAAAGCAATCGTGGTTGAAACACCACAAGAGTTCTTTTTCATTATTGAAAATGAAACACAACCAATGTACCCATACGACAAAACAGACTTTGTTGATGGAATTAGAGGCTATTACAATATGGTCTTTAGAATGTTCCGTAAGAAGTATGATTTTGTGGCAGAAATGACACAAGTATCATCACCGGAAATACTACTTAATGATTTATCAAAAGTAGAGGACATATTCAACCCAAGAATCGGAGATCACGAAACAGGGGAACTATTCAGAAAAGACATTGATTGGATAGATAAGAAAACAAGTGAAGCATTAGAAACATTAGAATTATTAAACAATAGAAAAACAAACGAAATGAAAAAATCAACAGTAAACACAGTAGCATCCATTGATGCAAATGCAGTAGTAACACCAACTACTAAATCAGTAACCACTAAAAACAAGAAAAAAGTGGAAACAAAAACAGTTAAAGCACCTGCACCACCAACAGTGGTAGTAGAAGAGGTTGTAAAACCTAAAGCTACTCGTAAATCGAGAGCTAAAAAGGTAACACCTATTGAAAAACCAAAGGTAGTTCAAGTACCACCAGCTCCTATTGGAACTGAACAAGTGGAACCTGAAGTACAAACACAAGAGCAAGTATTCCTAACTGAAGAACAGTTAAAGGAACAAATTGCTATTATGAATGCTATGTTAGCTAATGCACCTGGTGCAACTAAACCAGCTGACAAAACACAACCACCTAAAGTGGAAGCTCCTAAAGAGCAAGTCCACAAAGCAGAGGTTGTTGTACCAATGACACGCAGAATGCGTAGAGGTGGTGCACAAGCTACAGAGATTGGTATCAAAGTAGTTTCTACCACTTGGATAGTAGCGTGGAATATGGCCAGTGATGCTTGTGCATTAATGGCAGTAGGTGGTGCTTGGGCTGAGGCGGCAGCTATCAAACCGTTAGGGTTACACCCTGACCAAACAAGAGCGGAACTTAAAGATGCAGCACTTATGCGTAGCAATAGAATTATTGCACCTGTATATGCAGTACCAGCATTATTATTCAGCCAAATACAAAAGGCAGGAAGTAATATCGCTATACAAACAAGCGAATTTAAGAAGCAAGTAAATGCGTCATTAGATGCACAACTTAAACCTTCAATATAATTTTGAGAAGAGATAGATTTGTAGGAGAACAGGCTCACGTAGATGAGCCTGTTTTTAATCTAAACCTACCAGTAATCAAACCTATGTCTTTGACAACAGGTGCATTGATATTTGGTGGTGTATTAGTAACGGGAGGACTATTGTTTTCGGCAGCCATAGGCAGTCAGGTAATAATGGGAACACTAATGCTTGGTGGACTCATAGCATTAGTAGAACAGAACGCACACTTGAAATGGCTTATCACTAAATCTAATAGGTTTATTGATATAGTTATATTCACAGGAAGTATATATGCAACAGTCACATTGGGAGTAACAATAGCTGGTGCATTATGTGTAATGGGTATTGGATATACACTTGTATATGCACCATACCTACGAAGAAACAACATACAAAACGTACCTAATGGGTAAGATTTATGTACCTCATAAAGAGGCATCAAAGTACACCATAGGGTCTAAAATTTTATGGAAGAAAATAGAGAGAGAAATCATAGGTCAAGATTTCTATGGATATAAGAATAAAGATACGCACTCTTGTTTTAGGGTGCGTACCACTAAACGTGGTAAATTCATAATATCTATAAAGAAACTTCAAAAGGAACATAATGTATCTTTTAAAGAAGCAGTATTAATGCATAATAAAATAAAAACAATATGCAATCACTAATTATAGCAAGTGTTATAGGTTCTTTAATAGAAGCTATGATAATATGGTTATTGTTTAAGCTTAAAATAATCACATTATGAAAGGAACAACAATGATGATATGCTTGTTTGCTGTAGCAACACAAGCACAAACAAAATGGAAGTACTTACAGAATGGATTAGAGATATCAGAGTATAAGGTATCTCAAAAATCTATTTATGATAACAGTACTATTACTATTTTAAAAATAGACCCAGAGAAATATAGTTTTCTCTTATTTAACGAACAGATGAAAACTGTAGAACAGACAGCAAAAGAGAACAATCTTGTTGCTACTATAAATGCTGGTATGTTCCAACGTAACTACAAGAATATGGGTTACATGAAAAACTATGAGAACTATAACAATCCTATGCGTAATAAAGATAAAGCTATATTAGCTTTCAATAGGAAAGATGATAGTGTACCAAGAGTACAAATCATAGATACAGAACATCAAGACTGGAATGAACTTAAAACTAAATATCATTCATATGCACAATCTATCAGAATGATAGATTTAAAGCAAAAGAATGTATGGTCTTTACAAGACAAGATGTGGAGTGTAGCTTGTATTGCTATGGATAGAAAAGGGAATGTATTATTAATACATTGTCGTTCACCATACAAGATGCACGACTTCATAAATATTATGCTACAATCACCATATAACATACGAAATATGATGTATTTAGAAGGTGGTCCAGAAGCATCACTATACATAGAAACTGATATAGCTATACAACGTAGAGTAGGTAGCTATGAAACAAGTTTTAGAGAAGACAATGCTAATAATTCATATTGGTATATACCTAACACAATTGGAATAAGAAAAAGATGAAAATAGGAGATAAGATTAAAGTATGTGATGATTACATCACAAAGATTACAGCTATCAAATGGAGTATTAAATACAAGTGTAATTTAATATACTTTTTGAATGAAGATGGTGCTACAGCTTATGAGATAGACAGTGCTGTACAATTAGTAAAGCCTGGTTATGATGATAAGAAATATAAAGAGGGAACATTTAGGTTTAAGAAATGTACTGTTATGGTTTCTATAGATAACGGTAAATGGCATTTGTCTATAAGCAAACATAATGCATCACCGAGTTATAAAGAGATTAAAGCAGCAAGATATTACTATGTTCCAAACGATGTAACAATGGCACAGCTGTTTCCACCAGAAGAAGAGTTTGTGAACTTGCAACCTTATTGCCATCATTTATGGCAAATAGATGAAGACTATGAGTAGACATTCTAAAAAATTAACAGAGCATATCACAATATGGTATGGTAACGATCACGCTATTGGAAAATGGTTTGATGTACACGATAGCAGAGCTGAAGATATAGATGATGATGGAATGAATGAAGGCTATGTATATGAGTGGAGTCAGATATTTCCTAAAGGAACTAATCTAATAGGCTATGAGAAGCCAGACATCTTTGAACTTACTGATGATGATGAAATGACAATTATCATACAGAAATGCGATGAATATATTAATAAATTAAATCAGAAAAACTAATGAGCAAATCACACGTAAGTTTAGAACAAAAAATATGTGTTGTCACAGGACAACCATATGACACAGACAATTTACTGTTAGACACAAGAATTGATAGGGAAACAGGACGATTGAAACAATCCTTAAAACTTAATACTATCACTGGTTGGGGTATCTCACCTGAAGTACAAGAGAAATTTGATAATGGTTTCTATGCACTTGTAGGTTGCGATGAACATAAAAGCGAAAAGTTCTCTAATGGAACTATCAATCCAGAGGGAGCATATAGAACAGGAGAGATTATCTATATGAAAGCAGAAGCTTTCCATAGAATATTTGATACTAATGCAGAAGCTATGAAAAAGAAAGTAGCTTTCATTGGAGATGATGTTATAGAGTTTTTAAAAGACCTTGAAAAAAACGCTCAATAATGTTTATCAAAGATATATTATCGTTAGCAGAACAGACTTTAAGTTATGAAAACTCTCATTTGTTTAATGGCAACTTTTATATTTGTAACACAATTAAAAAGTTACATGGACAAGGAACTATAACAGATAAAGAAATGAATAGAACATTAGCTTATATAAGAAAGCATAGACCATCAAAAGATAAGTATGTAAAGTTCTATAAAAATATTCATTATAATAAAAATGAACACTCTTACTCTTGGTGGGATATGGCTTGGTATTATGAAGATGAGCATATGAAAGAAATCATAGAACAAAAGAAACTATTTTTAAAACATTTAATAGCAAGATTATGTCCAAAGAGGTAATGCTTGTAGAAGCAATAATAGTAATATCATCCTCTATTTTTATAGGGTTTTATTTTGGTGTATTGTTTACAAAACGACACGCTCAAAAGATATTCAAAGAATTAAGAAACGAGATTAATAATTATAAAAACCAGAACAAATGAAAGTAACAACAGTAATGACAGATGGTATTTTAAGTAAAGTATCATTTGAAACAGAATCAATTTCAGAAAACATCATAGATGTTATTCAGGATTTTCTTTATCAACAAGAAAAGACTGATACAGAGATTTTAAAAGAAGAAAAGGTAGAAACACCTATCAAGAAGAAGAAAGTAGCTAAGAAGAAGCCTATTGAAGTCATAGCACCAATTGAAGGTAGTTTTAAAAGACCTACATATGTAGCTACTGGAAACTTAACAGCTAAAGTTATCACTGAAGAAGAAATAGAAGTTATAGAAGATAGCTTTGCTTTACCATTGATAACACCACAAGAAGCATTCGAAGTTAATGAGCCTTTAAAAGAAGCTATTATAGAGAAAGCACCAGCACCTTTAAAACCAATCATAGAAGAAAAAGTTGTAGTAGCTACTATGAAGAAAGCTGAAAATGCTGTAAAAGAACCAAAGGTTAAAATACCATTGCCACCAATATCTGATGTATCATTACAACCTAAAGATGTTATAGAACAGATTAAGAAAAACAAAGGAGAAAACTATCTTAATCGTAGAGGTGTAATGGTTATCGTTAAAGACATTCCTAAAGTAGCACCACCACCTGTAGTTGAGGAAGTAGTAGTAGAAGAAGAACTACCTACTTTAGTAATGCCTGAAGAAGATATAACTGAATTAAAGGAACGCTTTGATGAAGTTATCAGAAAAGCTGTAGAGTTAGGTTTTCCACAAAAGAGCATTGATGCTATCAAATGGGAACAGAACAATACAGATTTAAGAATTTCACAATTAGAAAAAGTAATTAAAGACCAAGAAGCAAAGAAGAAGAATAAATAATGAAATATATCATCCCAAAATTAGAATGGCAAGACTTTAGAACTCTTGATAATGACATCAAGATTACAGAGCTTGACAAGTTTGCTGATATATCATTTGATAATGGTAATTCAGCAAGAATATCTACAGGTCAAATGGCACATACCAATATAGCTTTTCCTTATGAGTTAAACATATTGTATGCTAATGGCAATAGAGATATGATACCTAAATTAAATTTATCTGATTTGAATTTATGGCTAAATAATTTAGATAACGGAAAATTTTAATATTAAAACCACTTATTAATTTAAGTGGTTTTTTTATGTTTAATATTTAAAATATAATAAGATGAAAGTAAAAACAATTAACAAAGTAATTAAGAAGAAAATGGAAGATTGGTTATCAACAATAACCGATGAAGTTCTAACTATTGAAGTAAGAGAGAATATCTTACTATCAGGAGGCTCAATAGCAAGTATGCTATTAAAAGAAGATATCAATGATTTTGATATTTATATACAAGACCATTCTGTATTATTAAAATTAGCAAAGCACTATGCTAAATTTAATGACCTTACTGTACTTGATGGTAATAACAGAGAACATTATTTAGGATTGTTACCACCTGAAGAAAACTATACGGATATGCCTTATGGTAACACTTCATTTATGGCAGTAATGTATAAGTCATTACATCCTGGTCAAGTGAAATTACAAATTGATGGTGCTGGTATAGCTATTGCAAATGAAGATATAGAAGAACAAAAAGCTAAAGGAAAGAAATACTTTCCTATTTTCTATTCTCAAAATGCAATATCATTATCAGATGATATTCAGATAGTATTACGTTTTAGTGGTACAGCTGAACAGATACACGAATCATTTGATTTCATACACGCTACAAACTATTGGACTTATAAAGATGGTTTGGTAACAAATATCAGAGCATTGGAAAGTCTATTGACTAAAGAGCTACGTTATCAGGGAAGTAAATATCCTTTAACCTCTGTAATACGAATGAAGAAATTCATTACGCGTCAGTGGACTATTAACGCAGGAGAAATATTGAAAATGTTATTTCAAATTTCAGACTTAGACCTTAAAAACCCTGTCATATTAGAAGAACAATTGATAGGTGTAGATATAGCTTATTTCAGTCAGCTGATAAATATCATAAGAGATACTAAACCAGAGAAACTAACCAATAGTTATTTGGTACAGCTGATAGACAAAGTGTTTAACAATTTTGATGGAGACGAATAATGGGATATTTAATTCCTGTAGCTTGTATAGACCAGTCCGTAAATGGACTGTTTCTATACGATGTAGATTGTGATTGGAGTGCTGAACGCATAGAAGAATTTTTAATAGAACAGGGAAGACATATATCAAACTGTTCTTGGGGAATATTTGATGGAGAAATAACAGATTTAAGAAACGAATAATTATGACATTAGAAGAATTTAGAAGAACAAGAGTTGAAATGAATCAACAACAATATCATACATTATATGATGTTGACCATGAAATGGTTAAAGGAACTGCAAAGCTACATGTTTATGAAGGTGCTTTATACATTAGAGAAATGCTTGATGGTAGTTTCACATTAGATTTAGATACTAATGATTATACTCCAGATACTTCATTATATCGAGTTGAAGAAGACTTTTGGAATATATTCGCTAAAAACGATATGAATCCAAAACCTAATCTTTCTGTTGAAGCCTATACTTTACTGAAAAACTTTAGAGAGGCACAGAATAAATTATTGATACATTGGTTAACTGAAGAAGATGATGCTGATTTAATGAATGAGCACTATCCTGAAGATGTAATGGAATTTGAAGAGATGACTCTTAAGTTATCACAGTGGGTTCAAGAAACTACCAAACACGCATAATGTATAAATTTTATAGAAAATTAGCAAGTGGTAAATGGAAGTATTCAGAAACTTTCAAGAGCACAATAGACCCATACTATCACGAACTTATTAATTATTGTAATGATAATAAAGAAGGTGTGATAGATTGGAAATTAGTAAGAGATTTTGATAAGAAGATTATGTATAGTAATTGTAATGAATTAATTAATACAATAGATAAATGAGCTACAAAATCAAATTAAGTATTACAGTTCCAACATTAAGAGAAGCTAAACTTGTATTGGAACGTTTAAAGAACTCTGTTAATTCAAACTTTGGAGAGTATGAAATAAACCTTAAAAAAGTACAACAGATAATTCCAAAAGATGAAAAAGAAGTTAATATTTTATAAAAGAAAATTATGAGAACAATTAAAGTCAGAAGTAAAGGTGACTTAATGAAAGCTGTTTATACAGAAGAAGAATTAAGGCACATCGACAGTGCGTTACCAATAGCTTATTGGGACGGCAAAGACCCGACAATTCAAGTCGATACAGCATCACACGTTGTAAACTACAATCCACCTAACAGTTGGGGAGTACTTGAAAATATGCATCTTATAGCGAAAGCAAGAGGTATTAAGATAGAATGGATTTCAGCTAACGATTATACATATGTAGACTAATGGGAGCAGGTAATCCAATAATAAAAAGTTTTGATAGTAGTAGGTATAATCCTACTACTTTCTTTTTAGACTTTACTGAATCATATCCTGATAAAGATAAAACTGTTAAAGAACGTGTAGAGGATATTGACGAAGAGAAATTCGAAGACCTTACACAAGATGAAATAGATACAAAATACGAACTTATATGTGAGTATGAAGTTGCATCTTTTCAAGATGATTATTTCTTTAATATTGATGAATCAGAAGGTATATGCGATTGGAGATTTCCAAACAAACATGATATGTATCATAGAGAACTATCAGCAGCATATATGGGTACAGCTATAGTATTAGCGATGAATGATGATACATTGATACTAACTACTGATGAAGCTGAATTACATCACTATCCTTTAGGTGTTATTCCGAACTTTAAGTACGATGAAATTTGTGAAGAAATGTGGGAAATACATTCTCACAAAGAAGATTGGTATGAGTCCAGAGGTAGAGATTTCAATGATAGAATCAATGAGTTAGCAGAGAAAGAATATGATAAGAGGCTTGAAAAATGGAAAAACAAATACGAACCATTTATGAGAATGTTTCATAAGCATTGGGGAAATATTATGTCCATAAGAAATGGTGCTTGGCAAAGCACTTCAATTAAAACAATAGGAGAAACATATAAATTTTTATAAAATGATAAAAGTATTAGTAGAATATGATGGAGAAGGCAGAAAAGAATGCCCTTCATATTTCTATACAAATAATGTACCGAGAATAGGAGAGCTTATTTCTTTTCCTGTAAGAGACACAGAACGAGATCTAAATTGGACTACTTTCAAAGTTAAGGGTATTGATTATTTAATCAATAATGAGAACTTATGTAGAGAAGTTGAATTATTTGTAGAAATTGAAAGATGATAAAAGTATTAGTAGAGTTAGACCCTTTTAAAACAGATGGCTGTTGCCATACTGAAGAAGATTATATCAAATACTATAAACCACAAGGATGGTTATACGATAAAGATTATGAAGCTATTTATTATGAAGTAGAACTTCCTTTTATGCCAATAGAAGGACAAAGACTTGGAATAATAGATGGAATAGCTATTGTTACTTATGCTATATATGAAATAGGAGAAGAAAAAGTTTTAGACAAAAATTCTTTTTATAATAGAACGAGAATTGTAGTAGATTACGAATAATATTAATAAAACAATAAACAATTATGGCATTAAAATCTAAATCAGATTACGAAAAGTATTTAAACTTTCTACATAACGTAGATGTAGTAATGGACTTAACAGAACATTGTTGGGCTGGTAACGACAAGAGTTCTATAGATAAGAAGTGTGCTAAATCATACGCAAAAAAAGGTATGTATGGTACAGTAATAAGAAAATTCGACTCAATAGCTTTTGAAGTCGGTTATAACGAATGGAAATAATATGAAAACACTACCGAATAGATGGGATATTATATATCTCGGAACAGTAGGCTTTGCACAAGTAGGTACAGATACCTATAAAGCTAAAGCAGCGATTGAACGACAAATAATGACAGCTTTCTTTACAGAGAGTGATCAGTTGAAAGTACCATTGAAATTTCACGATAAAGCATATTTCTATTGGAATTTATGTCCTCACGATTTTGGCTCTTATTATGACTTTCAAATAGCATATGATAGAGATACCATAGATGATTGGGAAGATGATGATGAAATGTTACAAGATTATGCAGAGTTTTGGGATTGGGCTAATAATTGTGAAAATGCTATTAATCAATATGAAGAAGAAATCACAGTACTATGCAATGAGCTCTATCGTAATGCTATTACAATGGAAGTCGTACATAAACGTATAGAAGACAAGAATGAAGGATTAAAAGTTGTTTAATGGACTTGATAGAACTTTATAGTAAACCTAAAGATTATAAGTTTACTAAAAGGGAAATAAAGTTCATAAAGAAACACTTACCTAAACATTCTTTTAGAGCTAAATACGCTCTCTACAACAAGAAAAGTTCCAAAGGTTTACAAATAGCCTTTATCATAGATACAATGCCTTACCAATCACGTAAGAGTGGCGTAGAGAACTATTGGACTTACATATGTGATAGACCATTAACAAATATAGAATACGATGAGATTATCGAAAATTACGGTATGAACAATCGTAGGTTTAAAGTATGGTACTATAAACACATAGAGAAACTTATCCTCGATGATATGAAGTATAACCTGGAAACACCTGAAGAATTTGTTAAGATTTGTAAAGACAAAGGATATACAGGTGACTTTCAATTAAAAATAGAATTTTAAATTATGTTTATTGGAGCTGAAATAACAGTTAAAGAGGCTATAAGCCTTTGGAATGAAAGAGCCATATTTGCTTATGATATTATAGCAGAAGTAGATTGGCAAATAAATATTCAAGACGCTTGCGACCAACGTAGTGTCTATGAAATATTAGAACAAGAAATGAGTAACAATCAAGATATTGTTCTTTACGTAGAAACAACTTAATTATGGAAAGTAAATCGTTTCACAATACTACCAATGAAAAACCAGAGGTAGTAAAAGTAAGAGTAAAAGAAACTCAATCGCAAGAAGAAATAGTAATGAACATAATGAGGAAGCATATTAAGTTATCAGCTTCATTAGTTTGGGAGAAATACCCTAATAATATTAGTGTTCCACTAACGTCAATAAGACGTGCATTAAGCAATTTAGCTTTTAATAAAAAGTTAGTAAAGCTTGAAGATAAACGTACAGGTATTTATGGCGCACCTGAATGTTATTACTCTATGCCATTAGGACAACAAACATTATTTTAAAACACAATAAATATTATGAGCAGAAGTTATCCAATCTGGCTTGATGTTACAGCATGTAAATACAAATCAGACAAATCATTTGGTTTCAAACAAACAGGAGAAATCAAAATCAAAGTAGGGAGTTCAAAATCAAATTCTCACGATTTTTTACAAACTGTTATTACTAAAAGAGCAGGTATATACAAGAATATTAATGTATGGATATTCAAATATTCTGTAGATGATATCGTTTTAAAGATATCAGTCTTTCAAGATAACAAAGGTAAGCCGGGCGATCATTGGTTTGACAAAACAAAACTAACAGCAATCAAATCCTTAAAACTATGACAGAAGCAGTAAAAGATTTAGTAACCCAAAAATTATCAGAATGGGTAATCTCTTCATTAAAAGAACATGCTAATTCATTAGTAGAAGAATATTTCGAAAATGAACCTGGAGAAAATAAAGATGAAATGTATAATAAAATAATAGCTAAAGTAAAATATAGATTATGACAACAGAAGAAATAGAAATGCAACGTATATGTGATATTGCACGTAAATTAGATAGATGGGAAATAGAAGCTCTATTGGAAGATATAGGAATAGCTTGTTATGATTACGAACCTACACAACTATTAATTGAATGTTTAGTTGAAAATGTTATTTCAGGAAACATAGAAGAATATCAACTTACAAATGAATAGGTATAGAGTTCAAAAACGTGAATGGTCAGCTGATGTTGTAGAAAAGAATATCAGTAGTGACCCGAAGAAACCTATATGGAAAGTCTATATAGCACCAATATCGCATAGACACGATATTGTAGCAGGAGTAATATGTGAATTTTTAAATGAAAAGTTATGAGCAAAACAATGAGTAAATTACAAATGATAGCCAGAGAGCAAGGCTATAGAACTATTGATGAACTATTAATGGAAACAATGTTGAGAAGTATTGTTCCTGGTATATGTATGAATGATGGCTGTAATGCTGTCTATCAATATGAACCTGACCAAGATAAAGGTTATTGTCACGTATGTAAAACAAAAACAGTTAAGAGCTGTCAATTGATATGAAACATTGGGAACCGATAGAGTACCACTATATTGCTAACAATATGATTAAGTACGGTGGTGGTTTTTTCAGACAAATTGGATATGCTATTAAAAAAGCAGACCAAGTAAACAGGAACAAATTATCAAGAACTTTTGCTAAAGAATTTAGCAAGTACTATGAAATGACAGACATAGAAGATTATAATTCAATAGAAGATATAGAAGATGAAAACAACGAAAGCGTTTAAGGAAGCAATTCTAAAAGACTTAAATGAAAGAGCATCCGAAGATCCTTTCTTTGAGGTTAGATTTCAAAATGAAGAAAAGAATATAGATGATTGTATTACCTATATTCTAAATCAAGTTCAGAAAAGTGGATGTAATGGATTTGAAGATAGTGAGATATTCAATATGGCTTATCATTATTACGATGAAGATAATATTGAAATAGGTGGTGCATTTAATGGTAGTGTTGTTGTTAATCACACAGTAGTTCTTACAGAAGAAGAAAAAGCTGAAGCTAAACAGAAAGCTATCGACAGTCTTATACAACAAGAACGAAATAAAATGTTAAAGAAACCAGAGGCACCTAAAACCTCAACATTATCAAGTGATAACGAACCTACTTTATTCTAATGCAAGCAAAGACTAAATTTCAGAGAGAGATAGTGGCTTTAGATAAAAAGCTACCAAAGATAACTCAAACCCAAATGAAGTGGGCCAGAGAGAACGCACATAGCTTTGTTGCTTTCCGTAATAAGTCAGGAAATATCCATTGTCTACATTGTGGTCACGTATATAAAGTTCATACTACACAAGGTTGGCAAGATGAAGTAATGGGTGATAACTGTCCTAACTGTAAGCATAAACTAAAAATAGTTTCAACGCAACATAGAACATACGGAGAAACAAGAGAGTTCAGAATAATAACAACTTTCAAAGAGTATCAAGTTATCAGACTATTTGAAATACGATGTACCTACAAAACGAAAGAGAAAGGTGTTTATTGGATTTTTGAAAATTCAAGAATATATCTTAACGAACAAGGTAAACACGCTATCATTGGTTATGGTAGAATGGCTGGTTGGTATGGTAGTAGATTTTTTGGAGAGTTCTCTCTAAAGAATAACAAGTCTATCAATGCACACGACCAACATGTAAACTATACTTATCCACGTATTAAATATCTACCTATCATTAAAAGAAATGGTCTTGAAAAATACGATGATAATATTACACCGTTTACTACGTTCTGGTTATTGCTTACTTTTCCAATAGCTGAAACATTGCTAAAACTTGGATATGTAGATGGCTTTCAAACTTGTTGTTATAGCTACAGAAGAGAGCAGATACAGAAATATTGGTCTTCATTTAAGATAGTATTTAGAAATAAATATAAGATAAAGAAAATGGAAAATTATTTAGATTACTTAAAGCTTTTAGAAGAATTTGGTAAAGATTTAAGAAGTCCTAAATATGTTTGTCCAGAGAACTTTAAAGAAGCTCATAATGTCTATGTCAAGAAAAAACAAAAGCAATATGAAGCTATAAGAAGAATGAAAGATGAAGAACGTAAACAAGCAGAGCTTGAAAAATTACGTAAAGATAAAGAGTGGTATAGTAAACGTATGGAACGATGGAAAGAACTTGAATTTAAAAATGGAGATGTAATGATCACAGTTATAAAAACTGTAGATGAAGTAGAGAAATTAGGTAATCTTTTTAAGCATTGTATTCATACTAATGGATATCATAGAGAAGAAGATGCACTATTACTTTGTGGTTACTATAAAGGAAAACCTAAAGAAACTATAGAAGTTTCATTAGAGAATTTTACCATAGTTCAATCCAGAGGTTTAGGCAATAAAGCATCAAGGTATAATAAACCTATTATAGCTACTCTTACAAAGAACCTTAGAACTATCAAGAAGATAGCAAAGCAAAAAGAAGTCAAATTAAAATCAGCATAGATTATGGAAAAAACAGAGAAAAATTATGATGTCTATCATAGGATAAATATTGAGATACAAGTATTGGCAAGTATTATAGGAGCCGATAATAAGAGTGGTGTTAAAGAACTTGTTCTAAAACACAACCTTACTATATTAGACTTTCATTCTTTTACTCACCAATTTATTTTTAAAGCAGTATTAGAATGTTATGAAAATGGCATTATACCAACAGTAGTTACTATTTGTCAATTTAGACCTGATAAGTTTAGATTTAATAATGCAAAGACTTTTGAGTATGAAGTTATTGATATTCTACAAAAAGGAATTAACTCTCACGTACTATTAGAGCATCACATAATGATGCTTAAACAATATGTGTTATTTGATTTCTGGAACCATAAAGCCTACGATGTGCTTTATGGGAATTGGAACAATCGAGATGTACTTCAAGTTGGAGATAATATTATTAGTGCCTATAATAAACTTTATAATAGGTTAACTGTTAATATTACTACGCAACAAGAAAATGATTACGAAACTGAAATACGTAATAAGGTTAAAAATAAATCAGAAGGTAAGTCTACAGGTATTACTACCTCTGTAGATGCTATTGATTCATTTACAGGCGGTTATTCTTTAGGCGAATTAGTTATCATAGCAGCAAGACCAGGTATGGGTAAAACTACCTATGCTTTAATATCAGCTTGGAACTCTGCAATGGAAGGTAATCACGTAGTATTCTTTTCATTAGAAATGGCACGTAATCAGTTGAAATCTAAATTGATTGGACTGATCACTGGTATTGAATACAAAAGAATAAAAAAAGGGGAACTGTCTAATGATGAATTGATGAAAGTAATACAAGCTGATAGGTATATAGAGCAATCAAATCTTGTTATTGATGATAAAATCAGAACTATTGAGGACATAGTACGAAAGTCTAAAGAATATGTAGCTAAGTTTAATACTAAGCTATTCTTTTTAGATTACATACAAAGAACTGGTAGTGTTGATAAGATGGAACTAAGAGTATTAGTGACTATTATTACAAGAGAGTTGAAATCTATAGCTAAAGAGCTTTATGTTGCTTTTGTTGCTTTATCTCAATTAAGTAGAGCAGTAGAGAACAGAGAGAATAAAAGACCTAAACTATCAGATTTAAAAGAGTCAAGTAGTATAGAAGAAGATGCTGATATTGTAGCATTCTTATATAGAGAAGCTTATTATGATGAACAGAAAGGACAAACACCTGGTTTCTCTGAACTGTTCCATACGGAGTTTATTATAGGTAAGGGGAGAGATATTGGAACTACTACTATTCACTTGTTTATTAATCCTATTAATATGACTATTAATAGTTATAATTTTAGTGGTAAGTATGAATAAAAAAGAGAGGCTTAATATCCAAATAGCCTCTCTTTATATATCTAATGAAGTAGTGATTATCTCACATTTTGTAGAACTTCGAGCCAAAGGTAGTTGTTTTTTTTTATTAAAACAACACTACTATGGTGTTGTTTCTATTTTTTGTTTATATTTGTTAAAAAATCAGATATGCATTTTAAAGAATTTAATAGAGAAGTATCAGAAAAGTTTGGTCTTTCTCTTAAACAAAGCAAAGATATTTTAGCATTTGTGGAAAACAGTATGTTAGAAAAGATAAAGTTTGGTACTCATATTACATTTAGAGAGTTAGGTACTATTCTAATAAAAGTAAGACAGAAGAAAAAGTATTTAAACTTTCAGAAAGATGTAATGGTTACATCACCAAAGAAATACTACATATACTTTAGAGTACCTAAAAAGCTGAAGAAATTCTTATCAGAAAAAGTCTGTTATTAATGTACATTAAAGACTTATCACAAGACAAAAGTAAAAATGTCAGAAAATTTACTTCACAATCCGATTGTTACAGTTACTTAACTAATGAGGTCTTTTTAAAAGAGGACTTCATTAGGCACGTAACTGATACGGCTAAGGCTAACAATGTTAGCTATATAGTAGCATACACAGTAATAACTAATTATTTAAACAATATCTTATATGAAGTAGACACACAAATAATATCCAAAAGAAAAAAGAGCAAAATTCGCATTCATAGTTATTTCTCCATATTGATTGGTTTTAGACTCAATGCAAGTAAACGATTATATTCATATTTAAAAACAGTACAGAAATGAACGCAAATGATTTTATAGTACCTAATTCTTCAAAGAAGAGATTAGACAAACAAGTTTTAGAAGCAGGACCAAATCCTGGTATTTTATATTCCATAGTTGATTGTGGAACACAGTACAATAAGTACTTTGACAAAAGCTCACGTATAGTGAGATTGATATTTGAATTTCCTTTATTAAAGCAATTATTTAATGAGGGAGATACAGAAGCACGCTCAACAGTAGTGAGCCAAGAGTACACTTTTATGTTAGGGGAAACCTCAAACTTAAAGACCAAGATTATTGATGGAGCAGAAGGTAGAATTGTACCTAAAAGCGAATACAAAAATGGTTGGAGTATAGGTCAATATTTAGGTAGAACATTTATTGTTGATATCATAAATAGACCAAAGAAAGACGACCCAACTATTATTTATAATAACATTGGAAGTATTAAAGGTCTTACTGATAAGTTGAGAACAACTTATAATTTTGATTGGGAATCAGTAGTGAGAACTAATGATTTATTATCTTTTATGATTGATGAAAAAGGAGAATGTTTTAGAACTGAAGAGTTTACTAAACTACCTGATTATCTTCAAAAAATGATAAAAGAAAGTGAGGAAGCAGTACGTTACGCAAATAATGGTGGTGCTTTTGCTACAAGAGAACAATTTACTAATAATGGTACAGGACAAGCACCTAAAGCAGCTCCACCTATTCAGAGAGCACCTGTATCTTCAACAGAACCTATCAAGCAAATGCTTGTAACTGATTTCACATATGAAGAATATATAGCTTCAAATTGGACAGATGATTTATTAGTAGCACATGGTAAGATGGAAATAATTCAGCCACCTAAAGTTGCTACACCACCAGCACCAGCAGCAGCACCAACAGCTCCTGTTTCTTCAGCACCTACATTAGATATGGTAGATGAAAATGAAGATGATGTACCATTTTAATTAACTTTTGAAGAGAGGTCTCGCCTGAGCAATGGGTAAGGTTTACAGCAATTTTCCTTACCGCCTCTCTTCATTTTTAACAACAATTCTATGCAAATATTAAGAGGGTTAATTCTATTAGGTAGTTTAGGTAGAGTATGGGCGACTTCAAGAAAAGCAAGAAACGTTTATCAGTCTATTTCTATATTGGCTTACTTCAAAATTATGAATGATATGGAGAGCAATAGGGAAACAGTTATCCCAACTATTAAAGCTGATAATCCACCTCAAATTATCCAACAGATGAAATCTTATCAATTTAAAACAAGAAGAATGAAAACAATACAATGTATTCAGGAAATAAATCGAGTAACGAATGATTATTAATATCATTATATATGTAGCAATCTATGTATTAATCGGAGTATTAATACATCATGAAACAGAACCTTTATTACGTAAACGTCATTTTATGGACTATTCAAGAAGCAACTTTATTACATTACTATTAGACTATGTATTTTGGTTGCCTATGCTTATAATTTATGTAATTGTAAAAATCAGACAATGGATATCATAGTACCAATGCACACACCTTTGATGATTAATAAGATTGGACTTATAGATGCTGATTTTATTAAGTATAGAGTTATCAATAAAGTTCTTAAAGAAATGGAGAGCAAAGAGATTAAAATTTATGATAAGACCACTAACAATATAGCTACCTATACTCAACAAGAGATAGATAGATTATTGGATTGGTTTAACCCTAAAGGACTAATCTTTTGTTTTTCAGGTGTTACAGAGCATACATACAGATATAATGTTGCTTATGAGAAAAAGTATAAAGGAAACAGAACCAGTCAGCTCTTATATGAGAAACAAGAAGATGATAAGTTTAGTGTTATAAAATACATTAAGGAACGATATCCAACACTTCTATTCAAAGATTTAGAAGCAGACGATTTAATATCTATGCTACAAGATGAAGATACTTTTATCTTGTCAGAAGATAAAGATGCAGAGCAATGTCCGGGTACACATTTCGATATGAAGAAAGGTGAATTTAAAGAAATATCTAAAAAAGATGCTTGGGTATTTTTAATGAGACAGATGCTTTTAGGTGACACTGTTGATAACATAGGAGGATTAAAGTCTTATGGTGAGATAACTGTATATGAGTTATTAACAAATACTAAGGTATCTGATTATCATACAGCTGTACTTAAAGCCTATACAGATATCTATGGTCTTACAGAGGGTATAGATAGATTTACAGAAACTTGGAACCTTGTTAAATTAAGATTGAACAGAGGTACTTATTTTAAAAGTAAATATCAATTAGCATTCGATACATTAGAAATGATAAAACTACAAAAATGATAATAACAGCTAAAGAATTTGGTTCATATTTCATTGAAGTTGATAATTACAATCATACATTGAAATTTGCCACAGGTAGAAGAAATGATAAAGACATACCTATTACAGAAATTATAGGGTACTACAATTCAGTAGAGAACGCAGTAGCAAAGATTATACGATTACGTATGAACGAACTACATACAGATAATATGCTAACAATGGAAACGTATATCAAAGATTTAAAAACAATAAAAGAGGAATTATTAAAAGCAGAATATAATGTCCAAAAATGAAGAACCAACTATGATCACTGTAATTAATACAGATGAATTTAAAAAGTTACCACCTTCTACACAGAAGTTAATAACCAAACTTACCAAAGATTTAAAGGTAAGTGGATTGAACCTACTAAATCCTTTAGTGGAGAGTATGGTTATTATTGATGGCTTTAAAGCTATCAAATACGATGCTGAAAATGCAGAGACTATTCAGCAGTATAAAGATGCGAAAGCTACTATTCGTTCATTTAATGCGAGTACACGTAAGGCTAAGAAAGAAATCAAAGCACCTTTACTTGCCACAGGAAAGGATTTAGACCGTATAGAGAAGACTTTCTTAGAGGAAGCTAAGGAAATACAAGAAAAGTATTTAGACGTTGAATTTAAGCCTTATATAGATGAGGAAGAAAGAAAGAAAGAAGAAGCATTAGCTAAAAAGAATGCAGCAACTACAGCGAAGATAGCAGAGCTTAGTGAGGAAACGACAGAACAAAAGATAGCTTTAGAACGCTCTAATGTTTTTGGAAAGTATAGCAGAGAATATCAAGAGATATTAAATGCTACTATTGAAAAGATAGACCATTATTCTATAAAAGCATTGGATAATGAAAAACATATACTTGAAGCCTCTGAATTTTCTTTACCTGAAGAACATATTAATACATTGTTACCAGACCAAGTAGAGAACTTAAAAGCCTCATACAATGGTATTATTTCAACTTCATTGCGATTAATTAATTCAAAGATTGATGATATACATCAGAAAATTGAATTAGAAAAAGCAAAGGAGAAAATTGAAAGCACAGAGAATTATGGTATAAAAGAAATGATAGCACCAGTTATTGACGATGATATACCACAAGTTCCTGGTCCTGATATTACTTTTGGAGAGAACTTTAAAGGTGCTATGGAAGCTCTTATAGAATATATAGGAGAACTACCTACTACTTGTGAAAAAGAAGAAAAAGCTAAAAGTTCAGCAGTAGCTGGATTAGGAAATTATATGCTTAAAATCTTAAACTTCTTGAATAATGAAGACGGAAATTAATGGCATAGAAACCTATTTTGAATGGTGGCTTTTAGAAATGCAAAGTTCAGGCTATATAAAATCATTCGAAAGAGAAACAGAAGTGTTCTTAGTAGCGCCCATAGCAGAATATGGGCGTTACAAACGCTTTAAAAGGAAAGAAAAAGAGATAGAAGCTTTTGCTTTATTTCCAAAGATTGAGTATTCATATGATTATAAAATATATTGGAATAAAGAAGCTGAATATCTATTTTATGAAGAAATAAATGAATCAGAAATATTTCAATTCGGAAGACCTGTTTTTGTAGCTCATAAAAATAAACATGAGCAAACAGATGAAAATGATGACTATCCAATAGTATCATATGTAGACGTTAAGCCAACCAATAGCGTACAACGTAAAGGTGGCAAAGTAAGTTCAAGTATAACCTTTCCTTTAAAGAATAGAATACTTTGGGATAGGAGTAGAATTTATATCAATAAGGTAGTTCCTATGCCTATGAGTGGAACAGGATTTAAGTCAGCCTTATTTATTAAAACCTTTACACCTCAACGTTATTTATTAACTGATGGTGGTAAACAGTTACGAAAGATTAAATATCCAGTAACAACAATGTTAGCCTATGTAAACAAACAAAAAACAGAAATAGAAACCTTATTAAAAAACACTATATGAGTCCAATTGCTATTATAATTATTACCTTATTCTGTATCGCACTTGCTACAGCTGTAATTTATCAATATGTAACTTTTAGGTCAAGAAACAATCCTTTTACAAAAGGGCTTGACTATCATTACATACCAGCTAAATTAGGAACTTTAGAACAGCATTTATTTACACTTATTAATACTTATAGGAAAGACTGTAATGTTGATAAGGTATTAAAAGCTGATAGCTATGCTACTGAATTATCTAAACTAAGATGCCTTGAAATGATATCTCAAAATGAATTGAGTCATTTACAATGGGTAGATGAAGCTAATGAGTTAATTCAGCTTGGTGCTGATAGTGTAGGAGAGAATATAGGTTTTGGCTATAACAGTCCTGATGGTGTATTTAATGCTTGGGTAAAAAGTGAAAGCCATAGAAAGAATATGCTTAATGCTGAATGGGATTACATAGGTATAGGAATTGTAAAAAGTAGTAGTAACAGATATTGGTATTGCACCTTATTTATAACACAATAAATTATGAAAATAGACTTATCAAAAGTAGACAGAGTTATCGTTTTAAATCAAGATAATGAAGTAACAGAAGATTTCGCTATTCATAGCGTAGAACTTGTAAGTGGACAACTAACAGGTAGAATTTTAAAGCTAAAGAAAACTACTTACTAATGGTTATTTATTTTTCGGAACGCAACAAGATATTAATACAAGAACATGAAGATATGTTTGAGAATACATTGAATGAATTTACGAAGTCATTAGGTATAAAAAACTATTATCCTGTTTTTGTAAACTTCTTGAATATTCCAATGAAAATAAATTATGATGTTAATTTTTATAAACTTAATGATGATATTTATGTAACAAATATTATCGTTTCAAATATTAAAGAATAATGAAAATAGAAATTCATGAAAGTAAGATAGATGTCTCTGATGTTTATCTTAAAGAGAAATATCCACATACTGGTTTGTTTTATAATACACAAGCCAATGTAGTTATATATGTGAGCAAAGATTTTGTTATATATGTAGCACCGTATGATGAACTTAAATCTTTGGAGTTTAAACAAGCAAGTGAAGAAATGCATAAGCAACCAATCAAATTTGAACAACCAATAGGAGTTCCATTACATAGACCTCATGTGAGTGAAGAATTTGCATTAAAAATGGTAGCATTATTAAAAGGACAAAAATTTGAAGACTTAGTGTAATGAAACAGTTTGAAATCATAACTGAAATAAAGAATGGTAGCTTCTCTCGTAATATTAATCGTATTAGAGAAGCTATCACTTCTTTTAATGGCAAGACAGTAACTCTAACTATTAAAGTCAATAGTAAAGAGCGTAGCGTTAAGCAGAACAGATATTACTTTGGTGTTATTGTTGTTATCTGGCAGAAGTTGTTAGAGCAAGAATGGGGAGAGTATCTTACAGCACAAGAAGTTCACGAATTTCTAAAGTTCAATTGTAACTATGAAGAAAAGCATACAGATACAGGAGAATATGTAAGAATGTCTAAAAGCACTAAAGAGAATAGTACTACAGATCAAGAAGAGTTCCACGAAAAATGTAGACGTTTAGCAATGGAAATCTTTACTTGTGAAATACCTTTACCAGAAGAACAAATTAAAATCAAATTATAAACAATGGCTAATAAGGCTAAAGCTCATTACTTTGCAACAAAAAAAGAAGTCAAGATAATGTCTATATGCTTAAAATATGGATATCAGGTATATCCACATATAGATAATTATAGCAAACATTGGCCTTTAGTCCGATTAGCTTATCAATATAGATATGAAAGACCTGTACTATCAAAAAAAGAACCGTTTGTCCAAAAGTATTTAGGGTATGAGATACATCAACTCTATAAACTTCTTTATGAGAAGAAAGTCAAGCCTGAAATTGAGAGGCAAAACAATATTGTACAGGCACCAAAAAAGATAATAAGGTTTCCACCACCTCCACCAAAAAGAATGGCACCACCACCGCCTCCACCTCCACCACCTAATTTATAAATTATGACTAAAAAGAAAAAATATATAACGACAATAAAAGATTTAGAAGAACTTATGAATGAACTTTCTAAAAATCGTCCTAAAAATTATTGGAAAGAATTAGATGAAAATTTAACGCCCCAACAAAGAAAAGCTTTTGATGAGGCGCTTAAAAGGGAAGCTAAAAATATTAAATGGAAGAAATTATAATCCTTTCCCTTCCATAGCTACTGCATCAGATGTTGGTGCAAGACCACTTAGCATATTTAAAATTGTTCTTACTGAAGATGGCATAGCTTTAAATTCAAGCTTGCTGGTATTTACTAAATAATTAGCATCACCAGTAAGCTCTCTTGCTACACCTAAATTCATAGTTTCTCCTGCTATAATAGCTACAGAAATCATTGCCAATCCTTTTAGTCCTGCATCAAAACGAGCTCTTATTTGAGGTTCTAATCCTGCCCGGTAAGCACCAAGTTGACCGATAGGTATTTCACCACCTGTAAACTTAGCTATCATTTCCCATACAGCTGTTAAGCTACCAATATGTTTTTCTCCGTAGATATTTACATCTTCTTTAGCAAACTTGTCATATACCATTGTAGGTATAAAACGACTGAACTGCATAATAGCTCTACCCCAAGAGTAACGTTGTATCAATCTCTGGTCTGTAGGTGTGTAACCTTTACCATGTGAGTTCTTAACTTCATTCTCCATTTTAGTAAGCTCTTGTGCTGTTATTTCAGTCTCTCCTACTTTGTAGTTACCATTTTCATCAAATTTATCATATTGCTCTTTTGATAACATTCCTAAAAAGTGTACACCTTGAATCCATTTCTCTGAAGCCATCATAGGCCAAAGAGCAATATCAGTAAATATAGAATCTAATCCTGATGAGGATTGTAAGTTCACATCGTCATAGAAATTAGCATCTGTAAAGTTTATAGTTTTTAAGATACCCATAGCTTTTTTATGTTTACCCCAAAATCTACTCTCTCCCATTAACCAGGCTTTACCACCTTGATTTTTAATGTTGTTATACTTTCCTACTACAACATTTCCAATAGTGTACATTCCTTTACCTACTGCTAATAGTTTCCAACCCATTATGTATAATAGGTTTCCTCTAACAATAGCATCTATCACTCTATCTCCAGAACTGTCTTTTTGTAATTTCTTAGCTTTTAAGAAATACTCCTTATAAACCTTTCTAACGAACTTGTTTTGGTTTACAAAGCCTTTCATCTTGTTATGTAATAAAAGTCCATCTACAGTAGCTTGTAGTGCTTTAAAACCTTTAAAGTTCTTATTACCTGTAATGAATAGTTGAGTATGTGTAAAATCAGAGAGTGCTTTGTTTAAATCTAATGAAGCCATATGGTCTGCATTTATCCAACCACCATTCGCAAAGTTGTTTACCATTCCATCACCTAAGATAGTATGGTTGAACACATCTTCATGCTTAAACATAGAGCCATCTTCATTCTTTTTAACTTTAAAGAGTTTCTTTGCTTTATTGCGAAGTTGTATATACTCTTTATTAGTTTTCCAACTGCTCTTTTTATCTTGTCTAAAGATATCTTCTATATGTTTAAATCTCATTAATTGACCTTCAAACTCTAACTCTACATCACCTATAGCCTCATCTATTGGTCGAGAGTTAATTAAGACACCTAATAGTCCTTTCCTACCAAAAGACTCTAATCTTCCCATACCAATCGCTGGTATTCCTCCACCAATATATTTATCGTCATTTATCTTTGGGTCTAACTCATTAGTGATCTCACGAAATGTTTTAGCAAAGTTGTATTCAACTTGTGTGATTTCATTATTAGCTAATTTTTGTCGTAAGATATTATCAGATAATAATGCATATCGTTTTTGGTCTTTACCACGTTCTGTACGATATTCTGTAGTAATAATATTGCCATAAAGAATACGGTAAATATCATCACGATTTTTAAATAGTAATACTGCAGCTCTCTGTATTTTCTTTATGAAACTATTTTTAGCTGGATTGTAATTGAATTTTTCAGCATATAAGTTTTCTGTAGCATCATTGATACGCGTAAGATATTTCTTACGTTCATTCATAAAGCCTTTAAACTCTGTCTCTAATTCACGTTGTACAGCTTGTGTTGCTGGATGTGTAGAGTCTATGTTATTAGTTTGAAACCAAGCTTTGATTACACCAATATCATTTTGACCTTCTTGTACTTTAGTAAGTGCTGATTGTTCATTGGAAGCACGTTGGGTAAGTTCAAGCATAACAGGAACCATAATGTTAGCCGCTGCATAAGCATCATATCTACCCCAAGTGTTATAAAGTTTTAAAACTTCTTCAGTATCTATATCTTGTAGATGCTTTTTAAATTCTCCTTCTTTATACTTTTCCAGGAAGCTGTTTGTCTTTTTCTTATCTCTTAGATAATTAAGCCAAATACGAGCCTCCTGAATGTATGTTAAAGATTGCTTATATTCATAAGCGTTCATTAGTTCTGATTGGTCTAGTGAGTCCTCTCTTGTATAATTATAGTAATCATCTTTAAAAAATCTACCTACGACACTACTTTTTTTTTTAGAGTTCTTTTCTTCTTGCAAAATAGCATCTTCATCAATAGCCTCTTTACTCAATATGTTAGGAACTACACCATCATCTTTTATAAAACCACCATTATCATCAGTTGAATTATCATTAATCAATATCATATGAGCTCTCTTAGGCACATTATTACTTGTTTCTAATAATTCTAATTTAGGTTCTCCAACAAGTTTAAAACCTCTACTTGTTTTACTTGTTATTAAATCTCTTGCTATAGCTGACCATTCGTCATTATCTTTAGCTTTAGACTCACTATACTCGGTTATACCATCATCTTTAGTAACATAAGGGCCAATAGCATTAATTTCGATAACCTTATTTATTCTCTTACCACCACTGATATAAGATACATTTACTCTAAAGTTTTCTCTACCATTTATCCTATTGGTAACAGCTTTATTGTGCCCTAATTTTTTATACAACTCTTCAAAAGATTTAGAGCTTGGATCGTCTGTTAAATTTGGAAGCTCTTTATTTAAAAAGACACTTGGCAAATAGTTCATATCATTTTCTTCTGCCGCTAATGATTCTAAATCACGTATTCTTTTGTACGCTTTTTTAATGATATTATCAGCAAATTCTTCTTCATTTTCTTTAAACATTTTAGCTCTTGAAGTTATATAAGATGTAATATCATAAGGGAAAATAGGATATAAAGACTCTTCTCCATTCCAACCATTTTTCACTAAATCATACAATACTAATTTACGTTGTAAGGCTAATGGCAATTCAGAAAATTCATTCTGTAGCATTATTCTATCAGGGTGCGTATAATGTTGTTGTAATACTTGTGGATTTAGTTTTATTTTTCCAGCTTCTATAATGATACCTTGCTTGAATAAACGAGAACGTGTATAATCAGTATCTTTATTTCCAACATTGTTTGGGTCTTCCCAATAAGTATGTAGCTCATCATCTAACATTTCTGCATAATTCTTCAACTCTGTAGCTAATGGCAATAGCGCATCTTCTCCAACTGCAATTTCATCTTCATATTGGAAAATATCATTTATCTCTGATACGTCAATATTATTAACACCTAACAATCTACCATAGATAAAAGGAACAAGATATTCAGAAAAATGCTTTAACTCTCTACCACTTAAAGCAGAAGCTGTCACTTTATCTTTTACAAGTGTAATAATATCTCTAATAGAAGGGTTTTCAATAATACTCAAACGTCTTTGATGCTTGATAAATTCTAAAGCCATTCTCTTATAATGCTTTAATTCAGGACTATCTATAATTAATGGTTCTATTGAATTTTCAGCTAAATCAGATTTCTCTCTAAAATAAAGAGTAGAATTTTTCTTTCCTTCTTTTTTACCAACCATTTCAGCTTCACGCTTCTTGTTAGTTATTAAAGCATTTAGATCCGTTACTTGCTTCTCTAAAGCAAATACATTTAATTCCATCTTGTTATGACCTGAAGTAATATCAGTTATGATTGAAATATCATCACTTATTTTGGATAAATAATGCATCAGTCTTAGAATAGCAAATCCATTTTCATCACTATTATAACGATTTGACTTTGGGTCTACAGTAACACTAAATTCACTTGGATTGCTATAGATCTCTAAAGAGGTATTTTCATACTTCTCTTTATATTTATAAATTATAGACTTATAACTACCAGTTTCCAAATAGTCATTCCCCATTTCATTACGTTTCTCTATGTATTCTTTTGCCATAGGGTGATTAAATAGTAACCCTATTTTCTGAATATCAAACCCTAAGTTCACTAATATCATTGCTGAAGAAATACTATTAATGTTTAAGTTTAAAGCATCAGCGTGTCCATTCTTAGTACTATCCAATACGATATTGGCAAGAATAGTAGATAAGTGAATACGTGAATTAATACCTTTATTCTTATTTATTGGTTTGTCTGCATTCCTATCTGTAAAACCTCTCTCTACTTGTCCATCTATATTGATGTTTACTAATTTTGGTTTTTCAGTTATTTCACCTTTTGAATTTTTACCTTTAACAGTACCATTAGATAACATTGTTTCATAGGTAGCTAATAAGTTCAAGGCTCTATGCGTATTAAAAGCGATACCAATAGTCTGTTGAGCAACTACAGAGTTGTTATATTGCTTTGTGTAATGTTCAGTACCAAAAGGAATAACAAAGTCTGCCTCCGCTTTTATAACAGCTAACTTTTTTTCAAAAGCTTTTTGGTCTATAAGACCTCTATTTAGTTTTTCTTCTAATGCTCTTTGTTGTTTATATTGCTCTGGATTTAAAGCTTCATTATTTTCTTCTATGATAGCATCCATATTACTCTCAAAACGCAATGGTGTTTCTAAAGTTATACGCATATCTTCAGCTGTCCATTGTTCTATTAACATATCAAATGCTTTATTCCAATTTCCATATCCAGCTTCTCTAATAGTACCTTTATCCTTAGCAGCCGAAGAGTCTCCCATTCTCTCATCTATAGAACCATCTTTTCTTTTAGAGGCTTGATAAATAAATAAAGCATCTCCATCGTGGTCAGCTCCGACTAACCAACTATATTCAGCAGGAACAATAATATTTGAAGCTCCGGTATCGTGAAAACCTACCACTTCTGCAACACCTACGAAAGCTGGTCCGTTATGTGGTATTCTTGTAAGCATTACTGTTTCTCCAGGTATATAAGTACCAATACGATTTCTTTCGTTTTTTACAGGAGATGAGTAGATACCATTTTCTTCAAGCATTAAATCCATAGCTTCTGTATTTACAGTACCATTAGGATGTAATAACTTTAATCTTTTTAAGGTATTGAAATTCGTTAAAAAACCTTTTTTATTTCTATGTAATAACTTTCCTCTTGCATTATCAACACCGCCAAACTCATCATATATAGACTCTCTTGCTACAGTCTGATCTCCAGGTAATGGTTCAGGAAGTACAATTTCAAATGGAACAGTAACTTGTTTCCCATCGACAATTTTCCAACCATAAGAGTTTAGCTTTGAAGTACCATTTATATATTCTTTAGATACTTTAGGATTGTTTTTTCTTCTTACATTCCCTTGCTCATCTATAAACTGTTCTACAGCTGGATAAGTTTTATCTCTATTCGGTCTATTTATAAAACCTTCTACATTTTTATCAGTTACAAATTTATATCCCATATCTGAAATGGTCTGTCCATAAGTACCTGTTACTTTTAGATTGTTACCATGTCTGATAATTTGAGCTCTAAATTGGTTTCCTGCGAAATCAGCAACGTGAGGTGAATAAGGTAACTCTCCATAAGTTAAAGCCGCAATAGTATAAGGGTCTGAATTTAATTTATTAGCAGCTTCTCTTATAAATCTACTGTATTTAAAATCATCATCAATTTCATAACTCGCCATTTCATCAAGAACAGCCTTTTTAAAGTTTACCCATTTCTGTTGATTGATAAGCTCTTGTATACGCAATGCATTATTCAGTGGCGCTCCTTTCTTAGCGTGTGGTATAGACGTTAATACTTGCGTTCCGAATGTCGCTTGTGTATAACGCTTATCCATTATCTGTTGAGGTCCAAAATTAGAACCATCTAATCCTACAAAACCACTTTCAGTATAGTATAGTTTATCTAATAAAGCTTCATATTCTTTTTGTACTTCAGGGTTTTTAAGTTGCTCTAAACTGAATTTAGTCTTTAAACCTAATAGTTCTTTTGTATGAAATAACCCAGCTTTTTCAGCACTTACAGGTGTTACTATTGGAATGTATTTAGGTCTATCACTATCAACACTTGTTTGAGTTCTGAAATTAGGATCATATTCTTCTCCATATTTCTTTAGATAGTCGGCTTTAAACTTCTCATTTCTATTGGTAAGAATTTTCCATATAGGGTACAGATGCTGTTGATTACCATTAGTCACAGCTTCTTCTGTAAGTACAGTGGTATAACCTTTCATTTGAGAAGTCTGATTTGCAAACCAAGCATTCTCTTTCTCTATAGTATGTGAGTATAGCTTATAACCTTTATTGAAATCTTTATTTAAAGCTTGTATAGCATCAGCGTGTTCTGGTAAGATATATTGAATACCATCATTACTAACGATAACATTTTTCTCCCATTGCTTAAAACGCTTTCTAAAAGCAGCTTCTGTTTCCTTACCATTTTCATCTTTTAATGGTCTGGTTAATTTAAACTCATCATCCATAGGTAGCATTTCAACTCTTAATCGAGGGTCTAATGCTATTACAGGCGCTACATGTCCTTTGTTATTTTTGGTAAGTCCATCTAAAAATAAACCTGGACTCATCATTTCGTGAACATAGAATGTATTGGCTACTCTATTAAAGATAAAGTTCTTTATTAAAGTTTCTCCTTCTTTAGTTAGTTTATTAAGGACTGTTCCATCTTTAGTTTGATAGAATGGCTGTAAACTTTTTACTTTAGATAAGCTTTCAGAATGTTCAGCAAGATATTTTATCCATTTGTCAGCATCCTTTTTAATGGCTTTTTCAAATTGAGGAAAGTTAGCACCTATTTTATTAGGTATGCCTTCCATTGCTTTTTTCTTATCCTTGTTTAAAGACTCATAAATACTAAAAATCTTATTAAGATGGGAGGCTCCTTTAGCATTGAAATTGCCATCAGCAGTAAGTATATTTTCAATACGTGGCAATCCTACTAATAAACGTCTTGATGAGTTCCCTAAAATATCCATAGAGCCTAAATAATTAGAATCTTCATTCTTGATACTCTCTGTAAATTGTAACAACTCATTGATAAGTTGCTGTTCAGCAGACATATCTTTATAATTTTTAGCTTTATTGAACATTTCATTCTTACTACCAAAGTCAAGAACCATTAAAGGCAACTCTCCTTTCAAATGGAAGTTGTCATAAAACGACTCTAAAAGAGGGTTAAAAGAAGATACTGTTACAGATTTATCACTATTAGAATATTTCGTGATAAATTCTTTCTTAGCTTTACCAGTATATTCAGAGTTTTTTAAATCAACAACAATCTTATTGAATAATTTAATAGCGTGATTGCTAAACATTCTTGTGGTAACATTGTTCCCAGTAGGCCCCTTAACAACACTTGTAGAACCAAAACGTTTTCCTGTTAATAGAATAGATGATATAATTCTCTCATTTCTATCTTTTATAGGCTTTAACTTAGTTCTCACAGTACCAGCCATCATAAATTCATCATTAGACTTGTTTCCAGTAAAAGGAATAATCTCCTGTTCAGTAGCATTTAATAATTGCTTTAAAGCTGATACAATAGGAACGTTTTTCTTATTTATAATAAGATATCCATTTCCAATTATCTTTTTAGCAATGTTTAAATCATGACCATAGAACTTGATTATTTCAGCAGCAGCTTCTTGAACTTCTCTAGTTTCAATATCACCTCTCTCTAAAATATCAATAGCATCTTCTAATAGATTTTTCTGTTCTATAGTTTTACGAGATAATTGTTTTAATGTTCTTTTAATGATAATAGGGTCATTAGCTGATTGAGCTGTTACAGAAGTGTATTCTCCATTCTTATCAACAGTATGAATGATACCGGGTATTATTGCTGTATTTCCATATAGCAAATGCATAGTTACTAACCTCTGTAATGCATCTTGTTTAAATTCAGCATTAAGATGTTTCATAAATTCTTTTTGATGAATATCATTTGTTTGTTCTAAAACTCTGATAAAATCAATAGGTGAATCATACATATAAGCTAAATCCATTAATCCCTCTGTAAACTTATTAAGGTTAATACCTTCAGTGTACATAGCATCAACTTTTTTAGCTTTAGGATCATTTTTAACAGCTTCTATTTCAGCTGATTTTCTTTCGTTAGATACTTTATTAAATTGCTCTACAAAGTGTTTTATAACTTCTGTAGTTTTCATCATTGTGGCATTGTAATTATCATCCCACATTGTTCCTATGTTAGTTTCTATGTCTTGATTTAATTTCTCTAACGCATCAACTTGTGAAAACTCTTCATTCGCTTCTGGTAAAGGTCTATCCCATAAATCCCAATCATCTACAAGAGTACCCTTTTTATCCTCATCTATTTTGATAGGAGCATAAAAAGCCTCTACCATTTTTATATCTGCTTTGTTTTGCTTATTTCTTGATTTAGCTTGCTCTTCACGTAGCCTTTTCATAATATCTAAATTATCCTCTTTGGTAATTGTACTCTTTTCATTGTCAAGAGCAAATCTACCACCTACAGTAACAGGCTTTCCTTGTATCATAGATACAAAGTTATTCATGATATGGTCGTTGATATTAGTACCATCTAATTTTTCTTCAGATAATTTTTGAGCTAAATTGAAGTTGTTATCTTCTTGCTTTTTAGCTTTATCTTTAATACGTCTCCACCAATTTTTAACTTGTGCTTGTCTTGGTAAATCTGTTCTTGGATTGAAATATTTAGAGAACTTTTTAGACATAGGTCCTTGTAAGTAATTAGCAAACAATTCATCCATAATAACAGGTTGTTCGTGCATAGGAGCTTTACGAGCCATAAGAACACCGTTCCTATGGGGTTTCCCTAATTGATCTTTCTGTTCAGCAGTCATATCTCCAAAAAAGATTTTATCCTTTTTCATACCAGATTTCCAACCCGGTTGTGCATAATAGTAAACGACATCATCAGCATATTCATCTTCTATTCTACTTACCAATTGCTTATCATTCAACGCTTGTTTCATAAGCTCTACTGTTGCAGGGTCATTTTTAGAAAGTGAATAATGGATATGTGCAAATTCGTGCATAAAGATTTCACTTTGAAACCAAACTTTCTCATCAATAAAAATACCAGCTAAAGCAGCGTAACCTAATGCTTTTGTTCCACCTAAAGCATCTACCATATTGTTCATAGCATATGCTTGAATTTTACTATCAGGATATAATTGTCGTAAATGTTGGTTTACAGCTACTTGTTGAATGATAGCTGTTGGCCCATATTTTAGTCCAGCTTGTATGCTTGACAAATATTCATCATATTCTTCTTGCAATAGCGTAGCTTGTGTAGGGTCTTGCTTAACTATCTTCTTGTATTCTTTATTCCAGTTAGGGTCGTTAAATTTCTTCCCTAAATCGTGTTGTCTTACATTCTTACCTGTAGGCGTTTCACGTTGTGCTTTTTTAATTTCTTCTGTTTTCTTCTTCTTTTTAGCATTACGGTCTATACGAGCTTCTTTCTCAATTTTAGTTTCTGATTTGAAATTTCCTTCTTTACCCATCTTCATAAGGTAAGCTATGAACTCTTCCTTATTGAAATCATCTTTTGTTTGAAGTGATTGAATAACACCATCTTCTGTACTTATCAATCTCTCTAAAGCTTTTTTAGCTTTTACTTCATCTGTAAAGTCAATCTTTGCATCTTCTAATTTCTTAGCTATCTCTTCTTCAGTAGCTATGATATTTTCTTCTGTTTGATTTTTCTTGGTAAATAACGATTTGATTAACTTATCCATCATACCAGGCTTACGAACAGGAGCTTCTTCATCTGCTTCTTCTTCAGGTTCAAGTAGAGGGTCCATATAAGCTCTACCACCTTTTGCATTTTTAATAGTAGACTGAATATTCGCTTTAGATTTAGCTAATAAGTCAGCCATCTCAACTTCAAGAGCTGTAGCTTCTGCTTTCTTCGCATTGTAGCTATCTTTAGTGACTCCATCTTCACCTATTTTCATAGACGCTAATTCTGTATCAATAGCTTCTTTTGATGCCTTAGCTTTGTCGTATTGAGTTCGTTGTTCTGGTGTCAAACCATCAAGACCTTTATTCTTGATTTCAGCGATCTTCTCTTCTGTTTTTTCTTTAAAACCTATAAGACCTTCTTTAACTGTTTTGAAAGCATTTTTAACGCCGGAACCTAATTTAGAAAACATACCTCTCGGGTCGTATTTCTTGTTCCTTGCATCTTTATAGATTTCATCATTGGTTTTGTTATAGTAGTCATTATAATCTTGCTCACTTAAAGCTATCGCTACAGTATTTCCTTCTTGATTTTGTACAGCTTTAAGTTTTTCATGTGTAATATTAGAAACGTCACCTTTCTTACCTGATAAAATTCCTAAAATACCTTGTTGAGCTTCATGAATATCTCTAGCAAACATATTCTCCATAGTTTCCCAAGAGTCTTCTACATCTTTCATTTTAGCTTTATACTCTTTGGTATCTTCTTTTCCTTGATACTCTTCATTAAGATTTTTTATCTTCTCATCTACTTTAGCTTTTTCAAATTTGTAACCGTTCTTATTCGCTTGTTCATTGAACTTATGGTTTAAGTAAGCTACCTTTCCTAAATCATTAAGACCAAGTGACTTTGCTTTAACAGCTTCTAAAGTCATATTTTTAGCAAATGTTATGTAATCAGATTTCATATCCTCACTGATAATACCTTCTTCTGCCATAGCTTCAAGCATTGCTACACTATCGACATTACCATCCATAGCATTATCTACTAATTGCTCTTTAAGAAATATAGCTTGATAGTCATATTCAAGTTCGTTCTTTGCAGCACGTTTCATAAGTTCTGCTCTGCTATAATTTTTAGCTGCTATTTCAGCTTTCTTATTTACAGCTTCTACAATATTGGAACCAGCACCACCTAACATACCTAATGCAAATGCAATGGTACGTGTAGCTTCATTTTCTTTAGATAAATAGAACTCAAAATAAGAAGGCATAGAGCCATCACTTTTCTTTCCATCAATGGTTATAGGTTGTCCTGTAACTTTCGCTACAGCTTTCTTTTTAGCCCAATCTTCGAATGTTTCTTGAAAGGTTTCTTCATATCCCTCAAACAATGGTTTAGATACAGCACTTGCAGTATTTTTAAGTTTCTTACCATATTTAAGAAGTTTGCTTTCTGTTGCATTTACAGCTTGCATAATAGGAGTAATACTTCTTGTAAAAGATTTACTTGATGCTGTTAATTGCTCTGCTGAATTAAAGAATTTCTTTCCTTGTGTTTTATTGAAAGGATTTAAAAGTTTATTGAATTGACCTGTAGATTTAGCATATACCATACCATAGGATAACATATCAACTGGTAAGTACTTCAGATTCTCTATCATAGTACTTGATGCCATATCAGCTAATTGCTCTTCTGTATATAAAAGATTACCATCAGAGTCTCTTAAATCTTTCATTTCATTCATTAATCCACCAGCATTTTGCAATCCTGCAAGTAAGTTCATACCTAAACCACCACCAAACATTTCAGCACCTGTAGCAAACCCAGCAGTAGCTTCTCCTGTTGTATCCATAAAGAGTGCTCTCCAACCTTTAGGACCTTGACCTAATATTTTGTTTGATTGAGCAGCAACACCTTTCATAACTTGTGCTTCTGAATTAGCAACAACTTTAGAACCTATTCGTTCTAAGCTCTCTCTTGTCATTCCTTTAGACAATCCTTTAACACCACTTTGGGCTGTTCTTTTAGCAACACCACCAGCACCTTTGGAAAGGATAATCATTTCTACTAATTGAGGTATGTATTCAGCTGCAGTTTTAGTCCAGAAATTAGGATTGGTAAAAGTGGCTAATGTAAACTCATTGTCTTTTAATTCATCAGGCATAAAGACTTTGTAGTTTTCTTCAAACTCTTTACCTACTTCTTGAAGTCCTCTTGAAAGTGCATTTCCCTCTCTGATTTCCCAACCAGGAATAAGACCATTTACTAAAGCTAAAATATCTCCAGTACCACCAACAACGTGTTTCCCAAAACCACGCATTAAACTTGTTCCTATTTCTTCTACGAAACCTCTTTGAGTGTATTCAGGTGTCCACGTATAAGGGTTTTCAGGAAGAGGCTCTGATATCTCTCCCTGAACAGGTGTTCTATCCATACGTGTTTGCTCTAAAGCAATTTGTTCAGGAGTCATACCAGCTGTCGGATCTTCTTCAGGCGAAATACCATTGCCAGGATAGTTAGGACCATCTTGCACATTAACATTCGTAGGGTCTTTTACTAATCTACCTTGTGGCTTATTAGCGTTATCTATATCTTGTTCTGTTAAAGTGATTTCATTCTCACCATCTGTTGGAGAACCTACAGGGTTTCTTTGAGAAACATTTTTATCGACTTGTGCTTGCTGTAATACTTTTAGGAAATCGGTCATAATACTAACTTTTTAGACTTATTTTTTTAATGTTTTTTCACCTCTTAACATATTGGTGGCTTGTACTCTTCTTTTTGCATTGGCGTGTGCTGATATTCCTTGTGCATTTGCTCTATATCCCGGATATGCATCATCATTTAAGAAAGTATCATTTTCATCTAATATACCAGCTTTATGATAAGATTCCATCATTTTACGCGCACCACCTTCTCCAAGATTATACGAAGATACAGTAAAGTAGTCTAATGCTTGTGGCGATAAAGTAATACCTAATTCTTTTGCTTTTGCAAGTACAGTACTTTTACCTTGTTTCATAAAAGCATTCTTAGCTATAATTATATCTTTTAAATTAGTGAAATCTGCGGAAATTCTTTCTTCACCTTTTTCATTAATAGCATATTTGAATTTTATTCTTTGTCTCATATCTTTAGGGATATAACCTTTTTTCTCAAATTCATGAAAACGTTCTCCGAAAGAGTCTAATCCAAATGTATGATAGCCATCATAAGATGCCCTTTCTCCGCCTATATTATTATTTGTAAAAAAATCAGCACCTTCATCCATTAACGAAGCAAATAATAATTCTCTATCTTCTATATCAGGATTGTTGTTTATTATTTCTTTCCAAGATGTTTCAGGATTATCAACAGATATTCTACTTGCTGGATTATTATTAAATTGGTCTATTAATGTTTGTCTTTTATCATAAAAAGGCATTACTGCATTTTGATAATATTTGTCAAATTGTTGCCAGTTTGCCTCACGCTCTCTCGGTGTCATTGCTCTAAGTTTGTTGAGCTCTTGAATTTTTGGATCAAAAGGTTTCGAAAAATCAGGTTGTTGGTTTAAAGCATTTTCAGCATTTAACCTTGCTTGTTGTTGCTCTGCAAAAGTACTTTCATATTGATTTTTTAAAGATTGAAGTTCAGGGTTGTTTTTAGTGTTTGAAGTAGTATTTCCAATATGATAGCTATCTCTTATTTGAGTAGCTGGAATAGGCTTATCCCAAAGGTCCATATAGATTTGACGATGTTTAACACCAGAGCCATAAGTATTCTCCATACGCTTCCAATAGGCCGCTTTAGATTCACCAGGCTTAATTGGGTCTTCTCCTGTTTCAGCTTCAAATAAACTACCACCAGCTGCATAGTCTTTCATCTTAGGTAAAAATGAAACTAATGCATCTACTTCTTCGTGTAGTCCTTGTGCTATTAGTTGCTCTATCAATTCTTTCTTTTCTTTAGGAATAATAGCAATATCTCCATTACTGTTTTTTATTGCTACTTCTCCACCTTCAACTTCTACTTTCTGATTTTTCATAATTGAAAATGTTTACCGTTAAATACAACACCTTTTTTGGCTTTTACTTTACCTTTATTAATATTTACACCTTTACGGTCTATGGTAATATCAATACCACCTTCTTCATGAGATTTACCTTTGAAATCTTTTACTACTTCCCAACTACTGCCAGGTGTAAAACCAAAGTCAGCACCTTCTCTTAATTTAGGTTTCTGTCCTTTTACGATATCTGTTTGAGTAAAATAATTGCTTATTTTTTCAAGTAATATCTGATTATTTTCAGTCATTTCATCAGATGTATTATGTTGAGGTTTTGAAAGTTCAACTCTCATTTGACTCAATATCTGATAATCATCATATTTTGGACTTCTCAAATAAGTACCCATACCCATACCATCAAGTACAGTTTTGAAATGATTTTCTTCAATACCTTTATCTATATCATAACCTGGAGAGTCTTCATTTTTAGTATATAAATCAAAGTAAGACATATAGAATGCTTTCATTAATCTTGAACGACCATCACCACCAACTGTTTTCTCGTTTAATAAAGTTTGTGCTTTGAATACAGGGTTATTATCAAATGTTTCATGAGCAATAGGTATTTCAGCTTTACCTTCTCTTTGTACTTTAGCTCTTAACAAGTTTCTGTCATAAGTATCTTTTACTTGTTTGTTCTCTAATAATTGGTCAGATAATTCATCGTAATCTCCCATATGTGTTCCGAAAGTACTTTGTCTTTCTTCTCCTTGAAAATCTATCTCTTGATAATACGTTAAGCCTTTAGGGTCTTGTAAAGCAACATACATACTCATCATTCCTTCAATTGGTAAATCGTTACCATCTTCATCTTTCATATCATTGGAATACATAGTCTTGTTTCTTTTAGCAGCACCATTATCTATCTTACCATGATTATCTGTAGCTTCTACAACCAGATAACCTTTACCATCTTGTGCTTTTATCTTATATGCCATAACAGCACCTTTGTTTCTCCAAGCTCCTTTAGGTAGCTTTGATTTATCTCCAATAGGCACACCATTTGCAGCGTGTAAGTTATCCATAACCATAGGGTCAAAGTTTTCATAAACACCATTTACCATAGTATAGCTTTCTCCGTTTTGTGTTTTAAAAGCCGCATTAGCGATTTGAGAACTTAGTTTAAGACCACCTTTTATTCTGTAACTTGCATTGTTGTCATAATCCCATAAACCTAATGTAAATACTTCTCCTGCAACTTCTCCTACTGATTCAATAATAGTACCATTTATCTTACCTACACTTGAATATTTCTCATTACCAACAGTTCCATATAAACCTCTAAGCATTTCATTATTCGCTAATGATTGATTTCTTATTTGGTCTATTGAAACTACCTTATTTTCCATTTTCAAACTCCAAGCTAAAGCACCACTTACTTTTTTAACTAAGGTTTCTTTTGCATTTGCAGGATTACCACCAGTACCTCTTGACTGGTTCATTGCAGCTGCCATAGCTGTATTTTTACCATGAACAGCATATCCTTTAGCCGTAGCATAAGCTCTCATTTCTTCGTGTAATTTTGCTTGTGACCAAGTTTGCATTTCCTCTGCCATTTCAGGGTGATCTATTTGGAAGTTCCCTACAGTTTTCATAAAATTTTCTTCATTATAAAGAATGTCTGTAGCGGTAGCCTGAGTACCAAAAGCAAAAGCCATTTCATCAGGCATAACTAATTCATTCATTAAACCACTATATTTAATTTTGCCTTTACCCTCACTTTGGTAGTTACGTAAACTCTGCATATCTCCATCAGAAATTAAGTGTCCTAACTTTTTCCCTTGTGCATCAAACAAGCGTTCAAGATTTATTTTGTTCTCTTTATATTGTTGTACTTCGTCAGAATTAAGTACTTGATTAGTATAGTCACCTATCATACTTAAACCACCATTAGCCATAAATTTAGCTCTGGAACCTCCAAAAGCTTTTATCTGCTGTCTGATTTGGCCTTGAATAGACTTGCTCTTTTCATTGATAGCTTTTCTATCTCCTACAAGCATCTTATCAGCTTCAGCTCTAATCTTATCATAGTATTGCTGTTCTATTAAAGCTGCTTGTTGTTCTTCTACTTCTTTCTGTTTTTTCATTTCAACAAGTTTACCCAAAGTGGCTAATTCTTGTTGAGCTGATTCACGTCTACCAACATTTGCTGTTAAACCTGTTAAACCTGCTGATGCTAATCCTTCTGACATAATTTATATTTTAGAGTATGAGTTAAAATCATCATCAGGGCTATACTGTGATGTTCTATTTATGACTTCCTCCATTGGAGTTGGTATTAATGAACCATTGGAGTCTTGTTCTTTAGGGCTTTGATATTGTTGTCTAAAATTCACATAGCCACCATTATTTTTCCAATAGATTTTATCTTTTTCAGGTAATGCTAAAAAGCTATTTTGAGCGTTTACTTCTGTATCGTATTTTATCTTTCTATCGTAGTAAGCTTGATCAGCAATAGCACGTTGCGCTCTGACGTAACTTGCTGTTCCGGGTATTGTTCCACTACCATCATCTTTGATACCAGCATTAACACCTGTTATTTCATACAGCATAGCTTGTTTATATCTATGGTTTATAGAACCTGGACCATTCTCTTTAGCATATTGAATATCATCAGCCATTTTAGCGAAAGCAGAAGAAGCTAATTGAGCACCACTTAATCTTTTTGATTGAGCATCTTCAAGTTTTACCTTGTAGTTGTCTATAGATTTAGTTCTATTGAAGTTATCAATATATTCTAAGGTCTTTCCATACTTATCAAAAGCATCAGCTTTCTTAGTCATATCTAATAAACCTATATTTGAAATACCATCAATAACACCTTTATTTAAACCACCTAAAGCACCCAATACTAAATTTCTATTTCCACCTGATGCTTTTACAATATTTGTAATTCCTTGCTGATAAGCTTCGGCTATCTCTTGCTTCATCTTAGCTTCCTCTTCGGGTTTTAATCCCATTTGAGCCATCATTTTCAAATCATTGCTATATTGTAAAATAGCATTTGAAATCTTATCATCTCTCTCTGGCAATGGTGTTTTAGCATCAGCCATTCCCATTAAACCTAAAGCACCAGCACCGATAGCTTCAAATGGAATTTCTTGTTTCCAATTACCAGCATCATAATCAAATACATCAGGCCTTATATTTTCGATAGGCTCATCAAAACGTGAAAGGTAATCACCAGCCTCCTTATTTATTTTAGCAATTTCTAAAGGGTCTATAGGAGCATCAGGAAGTACTTCTTCTTCTGGAGGTAAATCTTCTGTTACATCTTTTTTATCATCAGTAATAGATTTGATATTATCTTTAGCTTTCTTTACTTTATTCTGAATAACGACCTTAGCTTTTTCTCTCTTATCTTTTTCTTGGTCTATCTTCTGAATAATAGAGGGGTCTGTAGGATTAATCGGATCTCCTACTAAAATATTCCTGTGTTGTTCTAAATAAAGTTCTCTCTTATCTCTATCTTCTTTAACTGCTTCAGGACTTAAACCACTATTGAGTTTCCAACCAGAATTAGGCTGTCTATCTTCTAACCATTCAGCTTTATTAGCTACTTGTTTAGGTTTTCCTAAAACATTCCCTTTAAGCTCTTTAATTACTTGTTGAGCATCTTTTTCTTTTTGATGTCCTTTCCTATACAACTTAACATCTTCTTCAGCTTGTTTAAGTCTTTTCTCGTCTATAACATTTTGTAAAGTATATCCTTTTTTATATAGATTATATTCAGCGTCTTTAACATCTTTTTCTGCTTGTATTATTGAAGCGTCTAAACCATCTTCTTCTGCTTTTTGTAAGTCGTTTTGCTTTTGAATATAAGTCTTCTTTAATTCATCATATTCAGTGAAATGCTTTTTCCAACCTTTTTGTTCTGGTGTTACTGCATTATCAAGAACACTGTTTTTAATGTTTTCAACATTGGTGTAATTAGGGTCTAATATAGCATCTTCTTCAGGTGTAGTATAAGTTAACTGTCCACCTTTATCTGTAATTCCTTTTGTGAATTTCTTAATGTAATCATTAGTTGAAATAGGATTTTGAGGATCAATAATTTCATCTAAAACAGCTGGGTTTTTCTCTGCTTCAAGCCATTTCGTTCTTGCACCTGTAGAACCCATAATATGTGAAGAAGCAATAAAAGCTTCTAATGGTAAATTATACTTTTCACCAAATTCAGCATGTAACTTTTTGGAATTAGGGATGATATCTTTAGTCATCCATTGGTCATAAAAAGCATCTTGAAATTCTTTATTATTATATAAAACTTGAAATAATTCATCTACTGCTTTATCATCTTTAGCATTTTGCAATTTTTTAAATTGAGCATAAGTAGGCATATCTTTAATATCCATACCTAATTCTGGATATTTTTCAGCATACTTTCTCATATCTTCTAAATGAGAATAAGGAACGAATTGATATAATCCAAATGCATAGGTAGGTTTCTTATCTCCATTAGGACCTTTATAAGTATTAAGGGCCTTGTATTTTTTTTCTCCAGACTCTATCCCAAGACCTTTTTTCATATTGTCTATTAGAAGTCTATCTAATGCTGTTACTGTTGGTACTGCCATAATATTATGTTTAAGAAATTCGTGTATATCCTAATGATTGTGCTAACATTTTTTGCTCTTGCTGTAATTGTTCAGAATTAGAGTTCTCAAATAATTGCTTCATTCTATCTTGCTTTTGATTATCTAAATCTACTTGTGCTATCTTATCGTTTTTTTCCATAAGATCTTTTCTCCAACCTGAATTAGCAATAATACCACTACCAAAACCAACTACTGCTCCAACTGCCGCACCCCAAGGTCCAGCTGCTGCCATTCCTATTTTTGCTCCACTCGCTGTTAAAGATAAACTTTTACCGGTAGCTTCTTTTGCCGACTCTGGTTTATCAGAAAACTGATTTACAATACTCGGTAGTTCTCCTAAAGCGGCGATACCACCAGCGGCTACATCACTACCTAATGAACTTGCATATTCAGGGTCCATAAGACCTTCTGCTTTTTCAGATACTCTATTCAATCGTTTCTCACTTCTATCCATTATTCTATTAGCCCTATCAGGGTTTGTTGCTCTAAGGCTATCAGCTTTATCTTTCATCTTAATACTCTTATTGACGTGTCTATCAATAAGTTTCTCAGTCCTTTTTATCCCTTGTTCTGTACTTGGTTGATAGTTAGGGTCAGCTGATTCATCAAAGTCTTTATAGTCTACATAACCAGGTTCATCAGATAAACTTTTTTCAGGAGGATTTAAACTAACAGGCTCATAAGATGGGTTTTTTATCTTTTGAGCTTTATCAGCTTTTTCTTTCCATGCATCGAAATTGTTTCTTAAATTGTCTAAGTAACTCGGAGGTGTGTCTGTTAGTGCCATTATGTTGTACTTTTTCTTAGGTGCATTATTACAGAGAATAAATCAACCTTAGTGTTATTAATAGATTCTATTTCTAATTCGATATAAGCCCAGCTACCTCTTAAATCAGCCACATCTTGTGGGTTCTTTAAAGGAACAGAGTGCATACCTTCTCGTATTCTATAAGTCATATGACTACCCGGAACAAATCTTTCTTGTTTCAAAGAAGTCTTTACTTGAACGTTCTTGATAGCATAATCAGTGCTTAATATCATTTGAATATGTTTAAATATTTTAGTGTACTGTGGACTTGCATTACATACGAAACCTAATTTCATTGTGTGTTGCTTACCGAACAAATTTAAGAATTTTCCTACATTTAATTCATGAAGGTCTGGACAGTACCTACTTTCCCCTATTAATGGGGTACTGATAACAGTTTCATCTACTGTAAAACTTAATGAGTCTTCACAACCATAAGCATCTTTTACATACAATACATAGGAAGCTCCTAAAGGAACATAAAAAGTAGTTCCAACTTGCCAAGCTCCATTATCAATATTATATTGAAGTTCTAAATTAGTTTCATTAATAATATCTACTACTGCTTGTCCTACTTCATTACGAACATTTATAGTAACTAAACTCACATTTAATATTGAAGGTGTCTGAAATGAAAAATCATAAGCATTACCATTAATATCTAACCCTGTCATTCGATAAGTAATACCTCTGTCTAATGATAGACTTAAAGGATTTTCTAATCCTAAACTATAATCAAATTGGTCAGAAGTAGCTAATTGGACTGTTGTTTTAATCTCTGCAATTACTTTATCACAAGGATAATAAATATGGTTAAAATAAACAGCACTCTCAAATTCAGCAACTATATCTCCACGACAATCTTCATTTGTAATAGTAGGTTCTACTTTAGTATCTGGGTTTGCTATTGGTATTGAAGCAACACGAAATGTTGTTAAGATAGTACATTCATCAACCGCTGATATTGTTACTGTACCAAGAACAGAATTGTAACTAAAAGTCAAAAAAGTATAACCGCTATAATCTCTTACTAAAGCATCATAATAATTTGATGCGGCTCTTGATGGACTTGTTGAATATGCAACTAAACCAGTATTAGAAACTCCACTTGTACTTAAAGTTCTTGTAAAACTTTCTCTTAATAAAACTGGTCCACTTTGTCTATCAACTACGATATCAAGTCTATCTCCTTGTTCACATATTGATAAAAACTTTATTACTATTTTACTCTTTGCCATAATTAAGGTGTTGCATTAGTTAAATTTATTTCCAATCTACAGGTATTAAATTATAATTACTTAAACTAGTTGAGTTATTCCCTAATCCACCAAAAGTACCTGAATGTGCTCCCGGTGTAGTACCTAAGTTACAATTCCATAAATCAGGGGCTTCTCCTGGTAATCCTAAATCTTCTGATTTATTGAAAGTAGCAGAAAAAGTTATATCAGTACTACCTGCAAAGCGTGTTGCCTGTTCTCCATCATTATAAAATATATTTCTATTTAATTGTAATTTATTACAATCATAAAAAGTGTAATCAAAAGCACCAACATTAGCATTCACATTATATCTAAATAAACCTTCTGGTAATGTTAATAATTCGTTTGCACCATAACACATAAGATAAAAAGCGTAATTACTAGCTAAAACATTATATCTAAATAAATCAGCTGGTAAAGTTGTTATACCACTAAGATAAAAAAGATATTGAAATGCATTTGTCGTTACTTTAGTATTGTACCTAAATAAATCAGCTGGTATTGTTTTTAATTTAGGTGTTTGTGCAAATGTAAAAATAAAAGCAGAAGCAGAAGCTTCTGTATTATATCTAAATAAATCAGAAGGAACTATTTCTAATTCTGAACAAGAATTAAAACAAGAACTAAAAGCAGATACACCAACCTTTGTGTTATATCTAAATAAATCGGCTGGTATTGTTGTTATTTTAGTACCTGCAAAAGTACCCGCAAAAGAAGTTACATTTATATTATCCTTAAATAAATCAGCTGGTATTGATGTTATTTGACTACCTGAAAAAGTACTTGAAAAAGCACCACCTTTTATATCTACTAATCCTGCAAATAAGGTTTCTGGTATTGATAGAATACCCGTATTAGAGAACGTTGAAGTAAAAGGAGCTAATGTACCTTTGAAATTCGTGAAAATATTATCTGGAATTACTGTTAAAAGTGAATTACCATTAAACGTATGTGTAAAAGTATAATTTAATGCTTTAGTATTATACTTAAATAAATCAACTGGTATTGTTGTTATTTCATTATTTTGAAAAGTACCATAGAATGCATAATCATGTACTTCTGTATTATATCTGAATAAATTTTCAGGTATTGAAATTAACTTATTATCTTTAAAAGTTTCATAAAAAGCTGAATTATAAACTCCAGTATTAGATTTAAATAAGTCTTCATGAATTGTTGTTAATCTACAATTTTTAAATGTTTGTTTAAAAGCATTTGATTTTAAATTTGGACATTTAGTAAATAAATTTTCAGATACAGAAGTTATTAAAGTAGAATCTTGAAATAAACCTGTAAGATGTTCTCCTGAAAAAAATATTGGTCCTACTCCTGTAGATTTTAAATTTGGATAACCTTTAAATGCTCCTGTTAATTCTTTAAATTCATTAGTTCCCCATTGAATTATATCAGTAAAGGCACTATTAGTATTTCCATAACTAAGTGGATATAAAGCATCTATTCTTCCTGTTAGTTTAACTTGATAAACTCCTGGTTCAGCATAAATGTGAGATTTATTAAGAGAAGTATTAGACTCAATATATTGTTCAACACCATCACCCCAATCAACATTTGACTCAACTACAAGACTTGTATTAGTAGCATAATTATAAGTTTTAGCAAGAGGCAATATCACATTTTGGTTTTGTGTAGTAGTTGTAACTTCAAGGATAAAAGGATTTGTAGCAAGTGAACTTGTACTTAAACCATTAGAAATTCCTTGTATTGATAATATTCCTAATCTTATCATAGTGTTATCTATAGTAGCTAATCCGTTTGAAGTAGCGGCCATAGATACTGTTTGTCTTAAAGAGCCTATTGTTGTAGCTTTAGCTTTTATAGATTTCCCTATACACCATTTTCCAGCCATCAAACCACCAGTAGTAACATTTACACCATTACTTAATAGTAATGCTTTTGCAGCTACCGAAGCTTCAGAATGCTTCCCAATTCCAAATGTTATGCTAGTGATTTTTAAAGAAGGTAATTGACTCCATTTTATTATACAAGCATCAACAAGATGTGTAGGGTAATTAGTAGTACCACCAAAGAATGTAGATATATTTGTAACATTACTAATATTCCAGTCACTAATATCTTGTTTAAAAGATGGTGTATTCCAAAATGCTTGACTCATATCTGTAACATTACTAACATCCCAATGATTTAAAGGTTGATTGAAAGCAGCGTTATTTCCTGCAAAAAAATTGATTGTAGTTACATGACTAACATCCCAACTTGAAAAATCTTTATTAATATTACTTCCTCCAAAAATCCAAGTAAAGTCTGTTATATTACTTATATCAAATTTATTTAGGTCTCCTTTATAAACATCTCCAAAGAAGCGTCTAACAGTCTCTAATTTAGAGAAATTCCATTCATCAGTATATCCTTTGTTACCAGCCATAAAGCCTGCATGTTTTAAATTTTCAAACTGCCAACCACTAAGGTCTTGATTAAAAGCATTAGCATATTGAAACATGGCTTCTGCGTCTTCTACTTTTCTCATATCCCAACTACTAATATCTTGATTAAAGACCTGATTATAGTCAAACATAAATCGAGTAAGTTTTAAACTACTTGTATTCCAAAGATTTAATGGTTTATTAAAGGCTGAACCACTAAACATTGAGGTCATTTCTTCACAATTACTCATATCCCAATCATTAAGATCTGAATTGAAAAATGGAGTATAATTAAACATACTATTTGCATTTGTAATTTGAGGTCTCCAACCGCTAATATCTTGATTAAAAGTTGTACAAGCTAGAAACATACTATTTGCGTTTTGCAATCCACTTACATCTAAATGACTTAAAGGTTGGTTGAATATTGTACAGTCATAAAACATTCGAATTGCACTCTGCAAAAGAGGACCAAATGCTGGTACTGTACCATTAAATTTAAAACATTTGTAAAACATGTGGTTAGTATTTGTAACCTTACTAACATCTAACCCAAAAAGATTTATACTAAAATCATAACAACTTAAGAACATATCTTCCATATTCGTTACATTACTTGTATCCCAATTAGTAATATCTTGATTGAAATTAGAGGTGTATGAAAACATTCCTTTCATAGTAGTTACTCTACTCGTATCCCAATTAGTAATATCTGATACTAATTTTTCATTATCTTGAAATACAAGTTCACCACTTGTAAATGTTTCAAAATTAGGATCATCAGCTAAAGTTGTTAAATTCATACAACCGTTAAATGTTCTTCCAAATTGAGAAAATTTCATAGGACCAAATCTATCAACAGATATTAATTTTGCTGCATCAGTATAAGTTACACCATAAGCTGCAAAAATAAAATGAAAAGGAATAATACCATTTATTTTTACATTATAAATACTTGTTCCAGTACTAACATAAGTATGATGTCTATCAGCTTGACCAGCATTAGTAAGTCTATCTGATGTTCCATCACCCCATTCTATAATGAAATCATAAGTTTCTTCAATATTTAGAGGAAAATATAATGTACCGGATGGAGAAGACTGACCACCACTCAAATTAACATTCCAAGTTGTATCAAAAGTAATTACATATAATTCTGCTGTAGAACTACTATTACTTGCTCCTACCATTAAGTTTGGATTAGGCATGTCAATTATATCAGCACTTACTACAGCACTACCATTACTTACTCCTATTATTTGGTCGTTAGGTCTAACACCTAAAATACCATAAGGATATGTTTTTGCATAAATAACACCTTTTAATCTACTACCACAAGAGAAAGGAATACACTTATTAGGGTTTTTCTTCATTCTCTTAGCATTACCATCTCTATCTACAACTAACAGATACTGTGCTGTTCCAGCACCTCTTGCTTCAGAAACATAAATGTTCTCACCCATTACAACCATATTGTAAGGTCCATAATCACCATAATTATTATTCCAATTGAATGTATTATCTAATGAACCATCTTGATTTAATCGTACCAATCGAGGACAAGGTGTTCCATTGTATGCAGTAAACGTACCAGATATAATATATTTTCCTTCAAATACAGCACCTTTATAAACTACTCCACCAGTGAAACCTGTACCTGTAACAAATGTTTCATCTCTTGAACCATTTCTATTTAACCTTACAATACCACCAGCCGGTAAATTATCCCATTGAGTAAAGAATTGACTAAGCATTATAATTTTTTCTCCATCGACAAAACTGAACATTACTTTTCCTTCTCCGGCAATGTTAGGTCCTACTGGCACATTAAAAGTCCAATCTCGTTGACCTGTTGTTTTATCTATTCTAACGATATGAGGGATATAGCTACCATTATATCCAACAGTATATCCATGAGCTATCATTTGGTTATATCCAACATCCATTAACTGTATAGGGATATTGCTCGTAAAGTAACCACTGAATGAATAGTCTATTGTTCCATTAGGAGTTAGTTTGACTATTTGACCTCTCCACGCACCTTTGTAAGTATCGAATCTACCGAAATAGAATACACTACCATCTTTATTTATAAGTGGTATAGCAGAGGCTTTATTGAAACCTGTTCCTATATCAAAAGACCAATCTCTTGTTCCATCAGGATTTAATTTGACAAGTCTATTTGTGCTAACTCCATTAAAGGTAGTAAATGAACCACCAACAAATATAGAGCCATCGTGACTTATTGCAGAACCATAACCCCAATACATAAAGTCATTGAACCCAAGACCTATATTCGCATTGAATGTTTCATCTAAATTACCACAGCTATCAATAATTGCAATATCATTAACAGTTTGTTTTGAATGTGGTGTACCATATTGAGAGAATGTACCAGTTACTAATATTCTACAATCGTTAGTAATATCATATGTAGTTGCATAACCTGTAAATTCTAATGGTTGTAATAATACTCCTACTACTGTTGCTACATTATTTGAAATACCGTAAATAAAGCTCTTACCAGTGATTTCTCCTACAACTGATGCTACGCCATTAGATATTCCCAAAAGACTTCCTATGGCTTGTATTTGACCTGTGACAGTACTACTACCATTTATATCTTCATCGAAATATGCTCTACCTATAAGAGTTCCATTTGTGGTAGCTATACCGTTAATAGTAACCTCTAATAAACCTTTAGCTTTTAGCTTACCATAAACATCAGCTTGACCATTTGAAATACCTTCAATATTTACAGTTTCTAAATAACTAAGTACTCCTATAACTTCTGAACTACTATTAGTTTCTCCAACTAATGTAGCTGGGTTTACAATAACTATCAATATTACTTGTGAAACTCCTACGCTATTTGTTACGACAATAGGAACATTGTAAGTACCGACTGTAGTAGGAACTCCATAAATCAATCCTGTATTGATATTGATATTTAATCCATCAGGTAAATTCGTAGCTGTATAGCTAACTGGTTTTGGTGCTGTTCCTTTTCCTGAAACTTCTTCAGCAACAGTTATCTGATATTCAGAATATTTTCCTACTTGCATTTCCACTTGTAGATTACTTGAAATTTCTGGCAATTCTAAAACAACAGTTCTGATTTGACAAGATGGTGCAAACACACGTTTGTCATAAGTGATATAAATGTCATTATCATAAGCTAACCAACCATTGAATTTTTGTAAAAGTTCATTGTATGATAGTAGATAAGTAAGACCACTTTCTGTACGAATACGAATGTTTGTCTCTTTATATTTTACATCATAGTAACCTTCTGTATCTATAATCTTATTGTATTGGAATAATTCTTGTAGTTTTAATTGTATCTCTAAAGGTAAACTAAGACTTTCTCCGAATTTTACGAAAGCTTTGTTCTTCTCATCTATAAAGCTAAACCCAAATTCTCCCTCTGCTAAAGCTCTACGAATAGAAGTACCAAAATCACTTACTTTCTTATGATTTGTAAAAGTAGAGCCTGTTCCTTTTTGTATAGCTACACTTTGACCTTCATTAGTTGTTACAAAATTAGTAGTATCAACATTTATTTGATTGGTTTCATATTCTTGAATAGCAAAGATTTCATCTTTCCAATTTGTTATATTGGTAATGATACCTTTACTTTTTTCTAATTCATAGAACTCATATAGTAAGAATGTAGTCCAAGCATCAACATAATCTCCTGTTAATTTTGTTTTAGATGCTGATATACTACTTACCATTAAAGGATCATCTTTAAAATTAAATGGAACCGGTATGTATTTTCTTAAATCATTTTTCTTATAGTATGCTGAATTGATAAATTCATTAATACCTAAATCAAAATTAACACCACCTGATGCTCTATAAAAACGATAGCTATCTGCTAATCTACTTTCTATTTCTGTTTCTAAAACTACAGCATAAGCCCATGCACCACCTCTGTTCCAATCATCTATTGAAGCAAAATAATGCTCGTCAACATAATTATTGTTTTGATGCATATCGTGTTTTTCTGGAGGTAAAGCATTTGAGTAGTCATTTTTTGTTCTTAAAAATAATGATACATAAAAATCTCCTTGCACATTAAATTTTTGTGATTGGTTATCTCCTGTAGCTCCTTTTAATGGAATAACTTCACTCAATGGTATAAATACATTTTTAGAAAAAGCATACTTTGTTCTTCCTCCATATATGCTACCTTCATTATCCATTTTTATATTGATAATAGCATGTGCATCAGTAGAGGGAACACCTTCAGTTGTTAAATCTCCATTAATATCTACAAGCTTACTTACACCTTCCCAAGTATGAGGTTTAGATTTTATTGGATTGTATCTATGCGCACCTATAAAATCATCTGTAAAAACATCTTCTTTAGCACGAATAAATATAGATGGATATCCTTCACTATTATTTGAGGATTTATGTGAACCACATAATATCCGCTGTAACCTATCATGATAAACAGCACTTAAAAATAGTGAACTGTTATAAGCATTTTGAGCAAATAATGTTAAAGCCATATTTGAAATATCAAATGAAGTTCCTAATATCGCTGATGGTAACACTTCACCTTTAGCTAATAAATCTGTAGTCTTATCTATTTCTATTGTTTTTTTATCTAATGTAAATTGTGAGAATACACTTACATTGACGTGATATGGTTTAGATGAACTTGTACCACTAACATTTGTATAACCTATCTTTTTAGAATAAGCCAATGATTTATAAATTTCACTTTCTTGAAATCCAGGAGGCACACTGACAAATGTAAGTCCAATGCCAGTGCCTACGTCAAGAACATAAGCTGGGTGAATTTCATCTCCAGGAAAACGACTTCTAATAAGATGTCCTGTATGGTCTGTATTCACTCTACCTAAGACTTCTATCTTTCCATTTTTAAAATTACGGTCTGAAATTTTAGAATAAATAGCATCAGGAGAATCAAAATAAAACATTCTTCTATTTACAATTTCACGTGTGAAAACTCTTTGGCGTATATCTGAAGTATCACCCCAATCATCTGACCATTCTTCAAAATCATCCCAATTCTCACCTAACATAGTATAAGTCAATAAGCCATTAACTGAATATAAAGGCCCACCATTGAAAGGAAGTGTCCATTTATCATATACATCAGGCGCATATGCTGTACCATTAACAGAAGGGTGGTTTATAGTTGCTAATCTAATAAGTGGACCAGCTAATCCTTGTGCTAAAATAGTCCTATTGTTTTCTGTACGTTCCACATAAACAATCTGATAAGAGTCTATATAGTCTTTAAATTCACATGGTATTCTTACCTCAACTTTTAATTCAAGTCTATGTACGAATAATTGATTTCCATCATCAGATTGGTTCTTATAATCTAACTCTCCTACAGCTGGTGTTTTAATATCTCCACATACGATTGTAAATAGAGGTGAGCCTGATTTATAGCATTGTATTCCTAAACGGTATATTTCATCTTTTACAAAAGTCTTTTTTAAAGATGGTGTTTGTAATTTTAAAAGCTCTCCACCATCATATAATTCTGGTGACTTATTTAAAATAGCTTCTTCCTGCTGTTCGAAACTAACTCTTATACCTGTTCCTTGATTAAAGCCAATACTTTGAGCTCCAAAAACTAAAGCTGAAGGATTAACAGCTGTGTCTAATATGCTATATTGATTTTCAAAATCTATAATAACTTGTGTTACAGAAGTTGTAAAATAATAGTTAGACATATTAGTTTTTATAAGCTCGTCTATAGGACTAAATAAAATAGAGTAATCTATTTGTTCTATTTTTAGATTTGGAAACAATTCTAACTTTCCAGCACTTAATCCTTTTAACCAAGCCCCAACATCTAATGTATAATCTATATATTGGTCAGCACTGCTTTTAAAAGTTATAGACTCTCTAATATTTGGATTTAACTTGTTATTTAAAGTCAATGTTACATTTCCAAAAAATAGGAAACGAGTATATAATTGTTTCTCTACATATATCATATCCCCAGTATATGTAGGATCAAAATATTTATATGTAGTAGGAGTTGGATTTATTAAAGCATTATCATGAGATGCACCTAATTCATCCCAACCTTTAAATAAGAATAAATCTTCTACATATTTTTCTTGAAGAGAATAAGGTTTGTTTCTAAGTCCTGCTGCTATTAATTTGTTATTTTTAATAGTTATATCATTACAATATGTCCAGATGTGTTTAGTTTCAATAACTTCTTCTATAGTTAAAATATCTTCTAATTCACTTTCATTTCCACTGTGGATAAAAGAAACAACACTATCAACATTTTGTATTCCTAAATTTCTAAAAGACGTAGGTGTGCTATCAGTTTTAAATTCTATAGCTATACATTGAACTTTTGAATATAGTGTTGAAATTATAGGGCAATCTAATTCTACACGTTTAGAGGTTAAACTATCAATTGCACCACCTGCAAAATCATAACCATCTTCATCTTTTACTATTTTTATAAGTTCTGAAAAAGGAGAAAAAGAAGTCACTTGTCCATTGTCAGTCATTAAACGATACGCATATTGTACAGACATAGCCTTTATAGAACCTCCTTCAGTAATTTTTCTTACTTTAGGTTGTAATAATGTAGCATCTTGTAATACATTAAATTCTTCTGATGTTCTATAGAATAAATTTTTGTCTTTTAAATTGATAACACGTAAAGGATTTAAGTTATCTGTAAAATATACACGCTTGTAATGAATACCCTCATCAATTCCTACTGTTGTTATCTTACGATTTATATCCCAATTTAGATTTCCTTTCCAGGCTAATCTACCTTTAAAAGCATGATAACCATCATTCTTTAAAACTATAAAAGCATCAGAGTACTGTTTGTTGTATTCAGGAATAGTATTAGCGTTACCTAATGTGCATATTTGATAATTTGGTACTGTTTTACCACTTAGTAAATAATACTCGTTAAAATCAATCGTTTTGATTTCACCAGATTGATTGTAATTTTCTGTTAATGGTTCTACAGGTTGTGGAGAAGATTGAACAGTAGCTTGATTTATATTTTCAATAGCGCCTATACTTAATTCATTACTGAATACATATTGTGTAGTTCCAAAATCAAGATTGATAGAAATATCATTTGCTATAATTTGTGTTGAAATTTCTGATGTTAAATTGGCTGTAGCATTTTCATCATACTTTACAAGTAACAATAATTCATCAGGAAAAGCATAAAACCCTAAATACTTTATGATTTTAGGATTGTTATAAATAGGAACAGTTCCTTTTATAGAAGAATAAGATAGCTTCCCATTTTCAGAATATAATCTACCATTTAAACCATATTCATAAGAACTTGGCTCTTCTGCATTTTGTTCTCTGGAACTTTTCATTCCCTCTACAAACAGATGTAATTGTTCGAAATTTAATTCCATAATCTTTTATTTATATCATTGGCATACCCATAACAAAACAATATACATTTTGTAATGTTATATTAGTTATTGAAGTAGTGTTTGCTACTTTTAATTCTACATAATCATTTTGATTAAGCATTGCATCTGCATGTACTGAACCAGCACCTAAATCCGAACCTGTACCAACTTTTCTTTTTACCTGAGCCGGTAAAGGTGTTGTTCCGTTTTTAAACCATTTAAAAGCTATTACCTGACTATTAGATGAAGTGGTCATATCAAAATTAGAAACAATATGAAAATGCTTTGGAATTGTTCCATTGTAAGTCATTTTTCCTGTACCATTTACAGTAAACTCTTCTGAGATTGATGACAGCCAACTTCCTGCTGGTTTGATAAATGCTCCTATTGAAATTATAACTGTTTCTGTAACATTATTTTCATAATATGCGTTCGCATGAGGAAAGCTATATAATGAACTACCTACTTCTTCTACTATTGTTTTTCCTATAAGTGTGCTCATGATTATGTTGTTGCTATTCCATTAATACTTCCTGATAAATTCGATGTGGTCTTAAAAGTATAAGTACACGCTGATGAGGTACCATTTTTATTTCCTTTTGTATATGATAATATTGACTCTATATTTTGCGTGTCCAAATTAGCATTAGAGCTAAATTGTAGGTTGAAATAATTATATCTCATATATGTTTTACCCAATATAGCTTGACTACCATTGATAAGAAGCTCTCCGTATTTTGGACTATGAGAAACTATAGTTATTCTGTCTACTTGGTCCTCTAACGTAATAGGAATAGCTGTTGTATTATTGATAGTAACATCAAAGACTTCATTAGTGATAATGAAAGCACCTGTATCTACATTTGCATTTACAGTACACTTATATTCAGCACTCCAAATATTTTTATCGTTACCTAATTTATAACCAAAATCATCATAAGGAACACCTAAGTCTGAAACATCACAAGTCATTTGAGCTTGTTGAGGTATCGTATATTCTTGACCTAATACCATTGGAACAGCATCTACTTTTAGAATAGCTCGTTTAGGTAGTCTTGTTATTTTAAATTTGATTATTGCCATCTTATATACTTATTACAATTATTGCTGCAGTAGCTAACCCAGCTCCTACTCCTACTCCTTTAATAAAACTCCAAAAGGCTTTCTTACGACCTCTCTTTTTTTCAAGTGTAGCATTCTCTTTTAATAATTTTATCATAACCTGGTTATTAGTTATGATAATGTCTTTTGTTTTATTCTGAAATTCAAGTACTCCTATGATATCTGTTTGTATTTTCTTTACAGAGTCACAAGAATTTAAAGCACTTCTTAAATGAACTACACGTTCAGCATTGATAACACCTCTTTGTATCTTATTAAAAATACTATCTCTCTGTACTTCAGTTATTGACAGCGTTTGTGAATAGCTCATTTTTGGTAGCATTAGAAGAGCTATTATAATTACCAAGAATACTTTTAAGTTTTTCATTTGTTGCATAATACTTGTTTTTAAAATAAGTTTCACTTTTCTCTACACTATCCATTTTCTGGAACATAATTTCTTTTGATGTTTCAGAGATATCTATCTGTTCCATCAAATCTTCATTTACAGCTTCAAGCTCTTTTACAATAACAGTGTTTCTTTTTATGGTATCACGTAAAGATTTATTCCTTGTTGATTGAATAGCTGTTAAAGTTATCAGAGTTAAAACTATAAAAGCTGCTATCACTAATAATTTCTCTGAACGATTTGCGAATTTTACTTTCATATTTCTTTTATTAAAAATATTAATAACATTAAAGAGATTATGAGAATAACTTTATCTACTCTTGTTAAGTTTACTAAATAACGTTTAACCTCTTTCATACTATTTAATTTTGTGTTCTCCTGTTATAATTAAAATTGCTTCCGTATGGGGTTTTAGTGCTTCGTGAAATGCTCTTAATGAATCAGAACTATTAGTAACATCACGATAATTGTCGTTGTTCATATTTTTATATCTTAAACCTGGTGCTATGCAACCGTTTAATTGAAACCAGTAATTACTTGCGTGAAATTTGCATTCAGCTCTTCCCGGAACACCTTTAACTTCCCAAAGGTCTGTTTTAAATCTCGGTGAGTATTCTAACTTTAATTGATATGTTCCAATAGGAATACAACTAATATTGTTCTGATTATTTTTCCAGCCTCTTTCTAAACCTAAAGAAGCATATAATGGAAAATTATCATCAGCACTAATAACAGTAATATTTCCTGATGTTTGATTTTCATCTTGCCAAAATCTATGTACTTTCACGATTGGTTTCATAACTTATTATTTTTCTTTAATTAATTGCTTTATCTCGTCTTGGGATTTTACAATATTATCAAGTGTCGCTTTTAATTCCTCTCTCGGAACAAATTTAATCATTAAATCATCCATAGACCTATGTTCATAAGCAGAGCTTTTATGCGTTTCTATTTTACGACTAATTTCTATGATTTCTTTCGAATTATTAATAATGTCTTTTCTCATACCTTCATCTGTTTGTCCTCTTGCATAGAATAAGCCTATTAACAAAATCATGTTTCCTAATGTTAGCCATGTTGGCAATATCTCTTTCAATTGTTGTTTTTTTTCTTGTGTCATTATTGGGATGATTAATTATTACTACTACGTTATATTTGTTTTTTGTTCTACTACAGTTAAACCAATGGCACCTAATCCACTTCCTAACATTCCCCAAATCATTTCTGTTGGATATTCAAGCAATTTCTTTTCGCTATAATAAGCGTGGCACCATAAGATAAAATAAACGATATTCATCGCTACACCAATCCAAATAAGCCTATTAGCCCAAATTCTTTTGATGCTGATTTTACCATTAATATCTTTTAGGTACTCTGTCATTTTTAATTATTATTATGAAAGTTTTGTGTTATTTCAAAGTCAAATAGCCTTTCTACATTTTCATCAAAATCATCTGTATCATTCCACTTACAGAATAAAGCAGCTCTATAAAGAGTCGCTATTTCTAAAGGGTCGTAATCATTCGTAGTAAAGCTTACTAATGCTGATTCAGGTGCTACCAATTCTATTTCTGAATTAGACATCAGCTTTGTAATTAAAGCGTTTTCCAATGCAGTAGCATCTGTTTCTTTTACCAAAAATATGATATCCTGAATATCTGTATAAGTCTTTCCTTTTGGAAAACGTATTACAAAATTCAATTTGCTGGTATCACGATCTATTCTTTTGATTTTATTCTTATCCATTTTTATCGCATTTATATTTTGAGTTATATTTTTCGGTTAGATATTGTACTACAAAATTAGTAATCTTATATTTTGTGAGATATTCAACTTTCAAATATTGCACTATAAAATTAACATTAATATATTTAATCAAATATTGGTGGTCTACATAATGCACTTCATAGAAGCATTTAACGTCTAAACCTCGTTTACCTAATAGTATTCCACTTACAATAGAAAGTCCATTAGAAGTGCCTGAAAGAGCTGTAGATTGCGTTAAGATACCTATCAATATAGTATCTCCATCAATCGTTCCGAAAATAGGGTTTGTTTGATATAGTCCTGCAATCAGTTCTGTAACACCATTACTCTCTCCTGATAATAAGCCTATAGCTGATAGTATTCCTTGTGTTGTAGCTGTTCCATTAGCAATCCCAGCCATAGCATCGCTAATAAGAATACCTTCTGTTGAGGCCTGTCCATTGGAACTACCAGCTATTGAGCCTACTCCTTCTAAGAAACCTAATAAAATTGTTAGTGATGAACTACTACCCTCCAATGCTCCTATAGACTTTATAGAAGCACTGGTCGTAGTAACACCATTCGATATACCTAATAATAATCCTTTACCTTTAAGTATTGAGGTTATCGTTGTTAATCCATTAGAAGTACCTATTGTATTTGATAGTGCATTAAGAATAGCAGTAACTATACTTAACGTATTTATTTCTCCGTTTAAATTTCCTTTAGCAGTAAGAATACCATTTGTTGTAGTGCTACCATAAGAGTTTCCATTTATAGCATTACTTGTAAGTATCCCTTCTGTTGTTGCCTGACCATTGCTCTCTCCAATTATAAAAGCGAATGAACTTATAATTCCTTCTACATACGCAAAAGCGTTGGTAACGCTTTCAAGTAGTCCTAAACCTGTTAATGTAGCTGTTGTAATCGTAGTAGTATTAACCACTACAGAGCCTTGTAAATTAGAGTTTAGTAACCCTGATAATAAACTACTACCATTTGAGGTAGCTGACATAGCACCACTACCGATAGTAGCAGTTGTTGAGGCAGTGGCGTTAATAGTTGCGTTCAGTGATCCTTTTGCTAAGAGTACTCCAGAAATCAAAGTGGCACCTTGACTCGTTCCTTCATTAACTCCTAATCCATTTAATGTTGCTGATACTGACGATGAACTATTAACGCTTGCACTCAAACTCGCTTTACCAAGCAATACACCAACAGAAGTCGTCAGACCGTTGGATTCAGCATGAATTTGCGTTATAGCATTTAATAAACCTTGTAATGTTGTTACTGATGTAATTTCACTTATAAGTGAACCACTTGCAGTTAATATACCGAAGGTTATTGTAGTTGTATTGACAACTACAGAACCTTGAAGATTTGAATTTAGTAAACCTGATGTTGAAGCCGTATTATTACTAACAGCACTAATACTTACTATTTGTGAAATAAGACCACTTATAGTAGTACTACCATTAGCAGTACCAAAAATAATATTAGATACTAATAAGCCTTCTATCGTACACTGTCCAATAGATTGTCCAATACATTGTCCGATAGCATTTAAGATACCCTCTTCGGTTGATTGGTTGAAACTCAACCCATTCAACTCCCCTTTTGCTTGTAATATTCCAGAAATTGTTGTAGTACCATTGGTAGTTCCTACAGCTTGAAGTGAAGAAGAAAGTAAACCTATAAGTTGATTAGTTGCATTTGAAGAACCAACAAGTGCACCATCACCTGTTAAAATACCAAAAGTGTTAGTCGTTGTATTAACGATAACACTCCCTTGTAGGTTAGAATTTAGAAGTCCTGCACAAGAACCTAAACCATCGGCAGAACCAACCAGCTTTCCCTTTGCTAAAAGTATAGCTGTAAGATTAGTAGATGTATTGATTGCACCAACTAAATAACCTCTTGCATTTAGTACACCACTAACAGTTAAAGCAACATTAGATACAGCTTGTACAATCCCTTTAGCTGTTAAAATAGCATTAGTCGTAGCAATGCCATTTATAATTCCATCAATAGGCTGTATGATAACTCCATTAGCCAATATCCCTTCTGTAGTTGAAGAAGTATTAGAAGCGCCATTCATTTTAGCTATACCTCTTAAAATACCTTGTGTAGATACTATAACATCAGAAATACCAAATATTTTAGCGTAACCTAATATAACACCAACGGTTGTAGTAACACCATTTGATACACCAAAAGCTTTTGCATATGCATGAATAACTCCTGTAACTGTAGCAATACCATTAGAAGCTACATAAATTTTTAAAGTTATAGAAGTAACCGTTGTAGTAGTAGAACTATTAATAACACCTATTAAATTTGCCTTACCTTTTAAAATACCTACTGTAGTGGTAACATTATTTATAACACCTCTAAGAGCTCCACTATTTTCAGCTTCCGTTAAAATACCTGTAGTTGTAGTTCCAGATACGATCTCTTCAAAAGTAGCAACTACAATTTGAGTTCTATATACTTTAGCTACTGTTCCTATCTTTATTAGAGTAAGATAAGTAGGTGATACTTTTTCTCCTAAGCCATCAGTATAAATTTCACTACGGATATTGGTATAAGTGATTACATTACTTTTCCATAGAATAACTTCTAATGCTTGAATTTTAGCCCAAGTCCAACCACCTGTAGGTGTATTTAATATGTAGTTATCCGTAGAATCCATTCCTAATGAATCTATTTCTACATCCATTCTTGCTGCTACATAATCAATAGGAATAGCTAATAAAGGTGCATTTGTACCCTCAATTTTAACATTATTAAGAGTATTACTACCTTCAGTAGATGTAGAACCATAAGTAGCAAGACTCCCATCTTGTATATTTATTTCGTCAGTCCAAACCCCATCAGCATCAAGTGCGGTAGCATCACTCCCATCGAAATCATAAGTATAAATTAACCTCTTATTTGTATTACCAGAAATTTCCCCACTTACTTGAACAGTTAAATTACCTGTGACTGTTATTGCAGAAGAGGATAAACCTATTAATCTATTATTAAGGGTAGTAAAACTTCTAAAGGCACTCCAATCACTCCAATCAATACCATCAAATGCTCTTGCTCTCCAATAGTGTTGTGTTACTGCGGTTAATTTATTAGCACTTTGAACCGTATAACTTATTTTCTCATTATTATTAAACGGATGCGTATCTCCACCATTAACAGTATTTAAAAAACCTGCATCGGGTACAGAAGATAAGGCATTTATTAAAGGTGTAGAACCTTGACTGTCAAATGTATTAACAGTATCAATCTGAACTTCATATTCTAAAGTATCTAAATCTACATCAGAACCCGTAAATTCTAATTTTGGGGTTAGGCTTTGCCCTATAGCTGAGTTAGCTGGTGTATTTAAAACTATTGTTGGCTTAAAATTAGGTGGCGTATAATCAACGGTTATAGAAATCGAATCTATTGAATAGGTATAAATCGTTCCATTACCACCTTGTGCCGCTTGAACTCTTACTCCAAAATTAGCTCCTTTTAATTGTGCTAATGTTGGAAGAGTAGGCATATTATAATTCCAATTCGCAAGAGTTGTGCTTGTAGTAGGAAACACTTGTTGATTATCTCCAATAGCACCAGTTACCCCTGCTGTTAAAGCTGCTGCAACCGTAACATCAGCCCAAACAGAACTACGCCATTGCCCTGAAGTATTAGCTGAGGATATTTTTACCCAATTTGTAATCGTAACATAATTTATTACTGATCCCGTTGGAATAGCTGAAAAATCAAAACCTCTCCAATTCGTAGCAAATTCTCTGTTTCTCGGTTTACTATCTGTATTAGTGGCAAAAACTCCATCTGTTGCATACGCATTTTGTGGATTAGTGAAGTTATCATTAAACCCAGTTGTTAGTGTAAACGCTGATGCAAATTTTGTTAATATAGCCATAAACCAATATTGAAAAGTTTAAAAAAAGCCAACCCCAAGGTAGCACATTGAGGTCAGCTTTAGTAATAAGATTACAAGGTTTAGTCCTCGTTCACATCTAATGCTCCAATAGCAAATTCAGGTGTGATACCAGCACTAACAGCTAAGTCAGAAGTTAACTGACCCCAATACAAACGTTGAGCATCTGCTGTAGTTGTATTGTCCTTCCAGATAGCAAAGTAACGTACTGTTTCAGAACCAGCTGAACAAGCACCAAAAGTAACTGCTGCTGTATTAGAAGCGTTATTTCCTGCAACGGTCCAACCACCAGCTGTACGTGGTACGGCTACACCTCTTGCTACATACCCTGTGTATGCACATTCAGTACCGATAGTAGCATCATCTACAACTACGGCAGAAGTGTACAATCTTACATAAAGGTTTCCAGGTGCTGCTGCTGCAGGCAATCCTGTAGCATCACCTACATTGGCGATAGATGTGTTGTTGAACAAATGTTGTAACAACTGTGTTTCGAATGAATTTGATTTACTCATGATTTAAAAAATTTAAGGATTATTATTAATATTCAAATTTACTATTTTTATTTTTAATTAATTTTACTATGTTATAAAGTCACAAGGGGAATTTGTTTCATCTACAATAATAGTTGCTCCTATTAATTGTAAAGGAGCAATAGATGTTTTAGCATATCCATTAATTTTTGTACCGCATATATAATATACTTGTAGACTTCCATCAGGAGAACTTGCATCTGAAAGCAATTGATTAAACCTTTTTCTTACACCATTTTGTATAGATGTATTAAAATCTACATACCAATCTGATAATTTTTGTCCTTCCCATAATTCATTTGGATTTATCGTAATTATAAATTGAACATTTACTGACTCTGCAATAGTTTTACCACATACGTAACAATCTGTAACACTTATAATTGATCTAGCAAGGAAAGTAACACTTTCATTAAGCCATATATTTCCTTTCACTTGATTGTTTCCATATTCATCAACATAATGTACAACACCACCTAACAAATGTTGAGGGTCTCCAAATTCATATATACCAGTATAACAACGTATTGTTGCTTGTGGAGATAATGTTCCTGGAACATAAGAATTAGCAATACTACGACCTTCAAGCTTACTGTTTTTAACTGTATAAGCAATAATATTAGAACTACCATTAGCACTACCACTTATCTGTATTGTTGTTCCTGTAGCTTCTGTAGGACTTAATAATGTAGCATCAGCGATAGTTGTTTTACCATTTGATACACCAACCATTGTGTCTTTATCCCATATATTACCATATAGCATTGTATCACCATTAGATACACCTATAATAAATGTTTTTGTTAATTGAGATATAACACCTATAACGGTCATATTCGTAGTGCTAATAGCTTCTATGAATGTTACACACGTTAATTCTTCTTGTGCTCCATCAGTATTTAAAACAGAAGGATCATAAACACCTTGATAAATAGTTCTCATTCCACAATTTGTCATAGCTTCAAATGCTCCACCATTTTTAATAGCACCAAGTTGATTCCATTGTTCTTCTGTTGGGAAAGCATCATCACCTCTTGCTTCTAATACTCTATCAAAATATTCTTCACGATACATTTGATATTGATTAGCAGCTCCCTTACGCATAAATACTTGTTGAGAATATAATCTATAAACAGCATAAGCTACTACAGCATTAAGTCTGTTTCTTGTAGTAAACGGATTGCCATTTTCATCTAATAGAAAACCTAAATATTTGAAGTCTAATTTGTCAGGACCGTTATCATAAAGTTGTAATACATTTCCTTGAACTACTCCTAAAGATAAATCTCCAGCACTCCATTCAGATAAAAAATCAAAAGGAACTATTAAACGATTTCCATCATATAATTGGTCTCCTTTAGTATATTCTTTTTTCTTTAAAACAACGACACCACCATAACCGATTTCATTCTCCACGTTGAATATAAATCTTTTTATTCGATTGTAATAAGGTCGTAAGTTACCATAGCCAGTAGCATCTTTGATGTTTTCTACAATCTCTTCAAAATATACGATTCCGCTTGTCATTGTATGTATAGTTTATTGTTTAAATTCAATTGCTCTAAAAATTTTGAGGTGTCCATTAATAAAGCTACATCATTATCTTCTTTGTATTGTTTCTCTAGTGATGTTATTTTTGAGTTCCCTCTTAATTTTATTATCTTAATGTTACTAAAGTAATTAAAAGCTGGTCTTAAATACCATACCCAATTAATAACATCTGTAACAACACTCTCTGATTTTTTTCTTAGAAAGTTAGCTCCTTTAACTTTTACTATCTCTCCTGATAATGGAAAGTAAAAAGGCTCTTTACTCTTGTAGAAATCTTTAAAATAAATATCTAAATACGTTTTAACAATGCGCATATGTAATTTCTCATCTACAGGTACTTTCTTCTTTAAAGTCTTTAACCCAAAAAAGAAATGTTTAGGAAAGAAGTGTTTTCCTTTCTTAAATTTCTCATAGAAATAATCTATACCAACATTATTGCTGTACTTGGCCTTGATCATGGTATCTTAAATTATCATTCTTAGCATTCGGTACTTGGTCTGGTTTTGTACTTAATATAATATTAAATTCTCTTTTAAGAACTTCATTTTTTATCTCCTGTATTAATTCAGGTGGACAAGGATATGCATCTTTAGTCCAATCATAATCAATAGCATCATCTGGATTGTCTAATACTGCTGACATCATTATCTTATCTTTATTATTGACTAAACAAGATAGCATCGTCTTATTTGAGTTCCCTCCATTCATAGCATATGGTGATGGGTCTGGAACACGAATAGTCAATACAGAATTAAATACTTTTGCAGAAGCTAAAAATTTATTGACAGGGTTTTTCTTGTTTAAATGATAATCTTCTTCTGAAAGAATTGTGATGTTTTCAAAACCTGGACTTGTTAGTTTCATTCCAAAATTATCATATAAACCTATGATACTTGGAACTACTGATATCCATTCTAATTTATTTAATCTACTAAACGATAATGGCACTGACTGAAAACAATCATCTCCAATCAATCTACCTTCAAGAGTAGATTTGCTTATTAAGTTTGCTCTATGTGTTCTTAAATAAGAACGAATACGTCTTTCTGTAATAACTTCATCATTGCTTAATTCAGAAGCTCTAACAGCACTTAATAATTGATATACAATACTTTCTTCAGTTGTTCCCATTAGTTACGTCTATGTCTATATGTTTCTTCATTTTTAAAACCTAATTCAGCTCTTGGGTCAGCAGTCGATACAAAAATATCTTTGATAAGTATCTTTATAACTTTCTCTGTTGAGTTGTCTGGTAAGTCTACTGCAATTTCAGTTTCTATATCATCTTGTGGCCCAAACTTCCCAAAAGTAGGTTTCTTAATATAAGCTCCTTGTAAATGAGTTGGATTGCCAGGTGATAATATCTTAAAGTAATTAGCATATACTGAAAGCAATGGATATTCGGCACTTGGTTTAGTGTCAGGGTCTATAGTGTAAATTTCGTCTTGACCATTTCTTATCAATGTAGTTTCTCTTACTTGAACATCAGCATCTACTACTTTAGCAGTAAGTAAATGAACATAGTCTTTAGGCGTTGCTACAACTTTAAAATCAGGGTTTTCACTATCTTGTACTACAGGTAATTTAAAAGGCTTATACAGTGTTGATAAATCATCTCTTATTTCTTGGGTATTCTCCACATACTTTATCGTTTCTCCTATGAAGCCATATGTAGCCGCTTCTAATTTACTCATTACATAAGGAATGGTAAAAAAATCAGAACCAATCTTATCAGTTCCATCTAATACTTTTTTATAAAGATAATCTACTGTATAAGCCATAATAAATTATGTTAATTGTTTGTACAATAATGTTAAGATTTCTGTTTTAACTTCTGGATGCGAATCAAAGAAATTTGTAACAGCTTCTTGTGAACCACCAATAGGTGTATTATTGAATCTATATACTCCTGATACAAACTCGATAACTTTCAAGCGTACCATTTCTTTAAATTCATAAGTGTCTTGTGCCATATCTATATGCTTTATAGCTTGATTAACAGCTTTAGCATTAGACATAGAATTTCTTGCATATGCTTTTAACATAGAACGCAATGATTTTTTCTCTGTTTCAGAATCAAATCTTGGAACCCTATATGTTAAATTAAGATGAGCCATAATGTATCTAAGTTTAGTCAATGAGATTGCTTTAGTACCTCCATCTAAACTTAAAAGACCTACCAACTTATCTATGTAATCTTCTTGTTCTAATCTTCCTACTTCTTCGTAGTCAGTATAAGTCAATGTTAATTTTCCTGTTACTTTTTTTGCTAAAATTTTAGCATCTAAATCAGGAACTCCAGATACTGCAACTTCAGGGTGACATAATAACCAACTTATTAAAAGCTTTTCATTTTCATTTTCTTCTGGCTTTAATATTCTGACAATCTTGTCTATCATTATTCCTTGTAACGCTTGGTTATCAACATTTCTTAAAAATGTTTTCTGTCCATTGAAAGGATTTGAATAAGTTCCTAAATGATATCCACCAAAAGCAGATGAACCTTGACTGTTCCCTACTCTGTAGACTAATTTCCATTTCCCTTTAATGTCAATAGTGTGCCACGCTTGCGGCTTTCTAATCTTTTCTTCTAAATTTTCCATTTGTTTTCTGATTTTTATTTAATTAAATGAATGAGGGGAGCAGTATTGCTCCCCTTATCCAAAGGTATTCTAATAATGCCAAACAGCAGCTTTCTCACTGGCTACAGCTTCAGCTTGTAAAGCACCACCAGCAAACTTCGCAGTTGCTTTTATGATACCACAACTTTCAGTTGAGTATATAATTGGTAATACTTCACTTAATAAGTCAAAACGACCACCATCAAATCCACTAAAAGCAACAGAAGAGTTGTTTCTTGATGCATCTAATGAGTGCATACCATCAATATATTTTGCTCTCAATTCTCTATCGTTACGAGCTAACAAGTCAATGTTAGAAACACCGTTTACCATAGATGCATTAAGCACATACATTGTTCCAGTACCTATGATACCACCATTTTGTGGTGCAAAGGCTGGGTGGTTAGATAATTCATCTTCAATAAAGATAATATCATTCTCTAAGTACGTGTACTTATCAATAGTGAAACCAACTTTATTTGAAGTTCCTGTTCTTTCGTTAAATACCATTCTGGTATTGTTAGTAGAAGTAACTCCTGGTTGTGAGAAACCAATAAGTAATTTAAGCGCTTTATCAATCTTGATATGAGCTAACTTATCTCCTAAAATAACAAACGTATTTCCAGTAGAACCATTCGGAGCTCTTTGAGCAAGAATAGTAATGAACAATTCAATAACAGCGATATCTAAATCATTGTTAGGATCATAACCAATAGTGAAACTATCCTCTAATTGAGGAATCCAACCATCACCAACTACAGGAGCAACAATACCCATAGAAGAAGTGAAACCTTCTAATGTAAGTAAGTTAGTACCGTAATTTTCGTACCATGAATGAGAACTTGGGTCCATTGACATTCTTGAATGACGAGCACCCATTTCCATATCAATAGCGTGTTTCTCACGTAAGTCCATAACAGCTTCTAATTCCCACATAGTGGCTTTAGTTTCATCGTTATAGATAATCGCAACTTTTTGATTTAAAGCTGAACCAGTAATAGTCAACGTAGCTCTTGAAATAAAAGAATAGTTAATTCTCCATTTAGTACGTCTTTCTCTTTGGAAACCTCTTTCAGAACCTTCACCAAATCTGTTACCAGCTTCACTTAATAATTCTCCGGCTGCTAAATGATCCGCATCAAAAAGTCCTGATTTAGAACTTACTTTACCATAAACTACATAGTGATCTCCACTTGCAGCTTTTTTTGAACCACCATCTGGTCCAATATCTCCAGCAACGATAATACTTGTTCCCAAGTAATTTCCTAAAGCAATAACATCACCTTCATTATACTTGTCACCAAATATATTGTTAGCAGGGTCATGCATTACAGATATAGCACATAATACGTTATGTGAAATATCAGCTGCTACAGCAACTCCAGTTCCATAAGTTACACCAGCACCTGATGCTGTCATATCAATAATAGATGCAAGTTCTGCTTTTGATGTAGAGAAAGTAGCTTTCCCCCAAGAATAAGCAGGGATAAACAAAGAGCCTTTATAAGCTATACGAAAAGCATTATCATGAATGCTATTAGAAGCTTTCATTACTTTTCCATTTTGAGCACCCATATTCACACGACCTGTAGCATAAAGCCAGGAGATGAATTTGTTTTTAGTTGCGAATAAATCAAAAGATTTATTTTTGATTTCCATATGCTTTGCCATATTAACGGTCAAAGACTTATCTTCAGTGTGTATTTGCGGATTAAATCTCTCGCTAATACCTCTTAATAATGTTCCCATTTTTAAATTTTTAAAGGGTTTATAAATTGTTTTTAAAAATGGTTTAATCCCTAATAGCTTTGCCTTTAGGAATGGCACCTCATATCTTACATTCTTTGAATTTTAAAAGATTTGCTACGGTTAGCTTTGCCTACCGTTTATTTTGCAAACCTTTGTAAAAAACTAAGCTCGCCATCATCGCTGTTTTTGGAGGTGTCGCCCCCTGATTTGCCTGGTTCAGAACTTGACATTCCTAACTCGTTTAGAGCGCTCTGAACTCCAGCATTAAAGTTTGGTTTCTCTAAGTTTTTCATGATTACCTCACGATATTTCTTAAATAACGCAAACTCGACAGCATCTTTTGGATTTGCTTTCAAATGTTCAATATGTTTGTTTTTGCTAATATCTTTATAGATATTAATCATATCTTCTTTTGTAGGTTGTACACCTAAAAATTTTCCTTGTTTGTAAATGTCATTCAATCCTTCTTGCAAGTTCTGTTTAAAAGCATCAGCTTTTTCTTTCTCACTTAATTGTTTTCCATTTTCATAAGCGTTCACTACTGTTTCTTTTTCTTTTAAAGAATTTCGTAAACTATCTTTAATAGCTTTTGCTGCATATTGCATCATACCACTATTGCTTAATGTTTCCACTTCTTCCTCAATACGTTCTTTTACAAAAGGATCGTTAGGGTCTTCGTTATTATTAATAGCGGCTATCCTCTTATCTTCTGTAACTAATTGCAAATCATTATACTTTGATTCGTTTAAAAGGTCTTTGAAATAAGTGATATAACGTTTCTCTCTATCAATACTTGTTTGCTCATCTTTAGTATCTGCAGTTTTTAGACTTGATTTAAGTTCGTTTAAAGTCTTAAAGTCAGAACCTAATTTCATATTTAATTCTGCCAATTCTTCTGCTTCCTCTTGTGCTAAAGCATCATCATACTTAAAGTCAACGATTTCATCACCATTCGGTTCATCAGCTGCATCAATATCTTTATCGTCAGGATTAATACCTCCAGTGTAAGGAACGTTCTTTTGTTCAAATTGCTCTTTAAACTCATTTTCAAGGGCATCATTTTCTTTTTGGAAATGTCCTTCTTCTAATTGAATGTTGTTTGGGTCCATAATTTTTGTTTTTCTGATTTTTATTTATAACAAATGTAGCAAATATTTAACTATTCACTTTTCTTCTCTTTAGCGATACTATCTTTCTCTGCTTTTAATTGGTCTACACTTAATTTAGCAAGAGTTTGTACTTCTTGTGAATTGATTTTTTGAGTATCATTAAACGTTTTATTGTCTGCATAGATTTGAGCAACCTCAATATTGTTGATGTTTTTCTCTCTTCCTCTTTCATCTATCTTATCTTCAATAGCCATTTCATGAGCCATCTTAGCTTCTTCAGCGGCTTGTGCTGCTTTTGCATTTTCAGCTTGTAACTTTTGGAAAGTACTCAATCCTTTCTCTAAAATAGCTTTACTCTCTGATGCACTTTCTCCCTGAAGTACATTTATCAAATCTAATATTAGTTCTTTATCTGAAGCATTAGATAATGCTTGTTGAGCTGCCCCATCAATAATCTGTTTGTCTTTTTGGTCTTTAAATCTATTACCAAAATAAATACCTAAATCAGAATTAAAGTACTCTTGGAATACTGTAAGGAACTTGGTCTTTAAGTCACCAAATATATATTGGAATACTTGTCCTGATTTGTATATAGACTTAGATTTTATAAGCATTCTACCTAATAGGTCTTGTAGAAATTCGTCAAAAGGATTGAAGTAAACTTCTGTACGTGCATTAGAAGCTTGTACAGCTCTATCTGTTCCACCTTTAGTTTGATACTGCCCTACTTCTCCTTGTCGCTCTTTAGATAAACCTACAAATTTTCTACCTAAATCTTCCATCAACATAAGAGCATCCATAATGTCTTTTACCTGACCTCTATTACTTAAATCTAATGCTGTAAACTGATTAAAAGTAGCTCTGGACTTATGGTCTTTAGAATTGAATAATAACATCTTATCTTTTTTGATGTGATGCAATACTCTGTTTAATGCTTTTCCTGGTCCTTGATCTAAAAACTGCTTTGGTGTTTGAGCCGTATCATACACTAAGATACGCCCATCATTAGCTTTCATTGCAAGTCTTAATTCAAATAGTAAGTCAGAAGCCATTTTTTGTAGCGGTTCTATTTTCGCTACTACAGAACGTATCTCTCCAGTGTACATAGTATTTCTTCCAATAAGACTCACAACAGGTAACATTACTTTCTTCTTGTTATCTATAAAAGATAAACGCTCTTTACACTCCCCATATTTTAAAACCAATTCTGGACCTATCATTTCTACTTCACGAATAACTTCTATCGTAGTTTTTTTAATAACATCACGCGCTCTTGGTTTCTCATCTTTTCCTATCAGTGTGTAAATTTCTTCGCCAGTATGCTGATTAGTATGCACTTTAGCACGTATCTCTTTACGTGACTTCCATTGCATTTTCATAACGCGTATTCTATTTCTACTATTGGTATCGTACCAGTTTCTATAAGAAACTCCAGATTTAGAATTGTTAAAGCCAACACTATCTACACCATTATTTCTTCCGAAATCAAACGGTTCATTGGTAAGCTTTCCACTTTCCATTTTAGCGAATATCTCATCAAGCGTTTTTAATTGCTCTGTATCAAGATTGTATTTGTTTAGAATTTCATTCTTTGTGTAGTAAGGGAAATATGCAAAAATATTAATGTCATTTTGTATCTCTTCATCTGGATTAACATCAATATAACATTCATCATATTTAGCTCTGCGAATAGTTGGGTGTCCATCTTTTTCTTCTATAGTAGCTATAACTTGCTCACTGATAAGATAATCTTGAAGTAAGGTTTTTACTTTTCGCTTTTCTTTAAGAACTTCTAAAAACTGTTCTATGATATCGTCTCCAATTTCTTCCGCTTGGGTCTTATAATCTTTAGCGAAAAATTCTTCTATATCGTCAGGTAAATCTATATCGGGATCTTCTGTTTCAGGAATGAAACCTAATTCGTTTTCAAGCTTCTCATTCTCTGCCCTAAATATTTCTTCATTGATATACTTAACTTTCTCATCAAGTTTTGAATTGATAGCCGATTTATTAATAGAATATAGTTTCTTTCGCATAGGAACAGAAATATACTCACTAACCAATTGGTCTACTACCATTTCACATAATGGATAAATCATATACTCAACACCTAAATCAAAACCATACTGTTTGGTTAAAGAGTCATTGGCTTGTACTTCTTTCGGACTTAGTTCACAAGAATAACGTCTGTAATATTTTGAAATACTATCATTACGTCTTGTGAAAACATCATTACCGATATATTCAATCATTTTGTTAGCGTGCTCTAAATACAACTTCTTTGTCCATTTAGATTCTGGCATCCTTTGATTTGGCAATTCAAACTGTTCGTAAGTCATTTTTTTCTCGTTTTAGGATTTCATTTTGTATTGATTTCTGAAATGGGTCTTCAGAATTGTTTAGCTTTTCTCGTTGCTGTTCTTTCTGTTCCTTTATCTTTTCCTTTTTAATCGCTATAAAGTTAAGATATTTTTCTCTTTCCTCTCCGGTGAGATGTTTTCGTGGGTCAAAGATATCAATATCTGAATTACTGCTTGGACTTAACCCATAAGTTTCAGCTACCAAATTACCAGCACTATCCAAAGTGTAATATTCCATATCTCGTAATACATCACCTTCGTCATATTCCCCATCTAAATCATCAGTGATCTCTTCGAACATATCCAATTTAGAAATTAAACACATTCCTAAAGCCATTGCTATATCCGTATTACCATCTCCATATTCTATCAAATCTAATAAAATTAAATCTAACCAATAATTCATCGTATTATGATTTACTTCGTGCTTTAATAACCTGGTAATAATACCTTTCATTTCTCCTTTTACGTGAACACCATAAGTCTGCCTACCTTTATTAGCGATAGCCTCATTACGTAAGATAGGTTTTAACTTTAGATACTTTTGCGCTCCACAATCTTCAAAGTAATTGATAATGAGAATTTTTGAGTATTCTACTAATGTCTGCATATTGTAACGTACACAGAACTTTAAAGAATTAGAATAGAACGTATCGTCACTACTTGCATCACCACGCTCATACACCAATCCAACAGGCATATTGTAATCTTTAGTAGTTCCATTGAAAACACGATACCCTAATGTAGCACCCATAGAACCTGTATCTTCAGGAACAATCTCATCGTAACTATCTGTACCACCTATATCTGCTGGATAAGGCATTTCATCAGTATTGATAGGTTTTACTATCTCCCAAAAAGTACCGTTTTCATCTTCTATAAAATCTACTTTACTCTTGTATAGAATATGTATTTTGTCTTTTTCCTTTTGTGTTTGACATCTTGATAGTTGAGAGTTTAAAGACTTGTCATAAACCCATTCTAATCTACCCCTTTTAGGTGTGTAAGCTCTAACACCATCATAAAGATTTTGTAGTTGTCCGTTTAAGATAATACGATTCAACTGCCCTCCTGATGTCTTTAGAAATAAATGAGCCTCTTCCGTTGGCCTACTCTGTACCTCTTTGATATAACCATCACGCGATGTACTCGCTCTTTTTCTTCTCTCTAAAATATGCTTTAATGCAGCTACTTCATCTGTACGCCCAGTAATAGGGTTAAAGAAGTTTACATTGTCTTCTTCCTCATCTTCACTATCTACAGAACCAGGATAATATAAATATGCAGGAATAAACAACTTCTTCATATTGTATGCTTCAGGTTTCTCATAGATAATTTTCATATCACGCGAACCCTTATCTACTTCTCCACCTGTTCCATACATTAAAGGAACTCCAAATTGAGTACCACCCTCCATAAAACAAGGCTCACTCGCCTTATATGATTTTATCAAATTGTCTTGTAGTCCTATCTCTTCAAAAATAAAGAACTTGTAACTACCACCCTCAAATGCTGATGGGTCACTGAAAAATGTTTTCACTGTTAATTGAGAATTGATACCAGCATCTTGCTGTACTTTGTTCTCATTGATTTTATAAGACAACTTTAATTCTGTCTTGTTTTTTCTGTAGCTTACTCTATATTCCTCACGTAAATTCTCTAAAGACTTTATAACCTTTTTGAATAAATCTGTAGCCTTATCTTCCTTACCAGCTCCAATAGCTGTTTCTGCATCTAAGAAAAATAACAAGTTGTATAAAGTCATACAGTCACCAATATAACTCAATCCCATACGTCTTGCCTTACCAATAATAATTCCGTAACCTAACAGTCCAGCTTTCTCTATCTCTAAAAAAAGCAAGTGATCTAACACTCTGTAAAATGGATAATCCAATTTCTTCTGTGTAGCTCCTTGCTTTAACATCATTATCTGAAGCATATTCAGATAAAAATAATGTGGACCAGTTATACGTGGATATTTGACACCGTTAATAGTAGGTTCATATCCCTCCAAACAACGCCTATCCTGTTCATCCCAAAAATCATCATATGCTAATGTACCTCGCTCTAATGGTGGTATCTCCTGATAGACTAATGGTGAATAATTACGTGCATCAAAACCATCAATTTCTGGTATCTCAAATTCAAAGTAATTGTTCTTCTTTGTAGTATGATATACTTTAGAACGAACATTTAGATTATTTTTTAAAACACTCTTTGGGTCAAATCGTTTTGTAACTACACTCATTTATTCGTTTAATTTACTTATCAAAGATATATAATTTTAATTTTATTTCCCTTTCCCTTATATATCCCTTTCTTTATGTTCCCAAGTTTTTCCGTATTATAAATATCCATTTATAATGTTTTCAATTTTTTCCGTTTTTAATTTTAAAAAAAAAAGAGAGGCTATACAAGATAACCTCTCTAAAATTGGACAAAGTAAAAGTCAGAAAAAACACTATCCAATTATCTTCCAGCGTGGTAAAAAGAATTTTTATCTTCAGCTTTCTCTTCAAGCCTGGTTAATTTATAACCATTCCTTACAGGTCCTTCTGCGTAAATATCATTCCCCTCATTTGCCCTATTAAAATTATCTATTAATGACTTTATGGTGTTTAACTGCTTGAACAATGACATCATCTTCTCTTCATCACGTACCCTATGAGCTTCCTCTCGACTCCTATTCTCTGGTGTGATAACATAAATATTCGCCTTTCGCAATATAGAGTCTTTTTCCTTTCTGTTTAACTTATCCCATTCTACCTCATTTAAAAGCCTCTTGATGTCACGAAATTCCATTATCAAATCTTCTATGTTATCATCAGTAGCTTCCTCTATAGGTACAAATGTATTCGCCTCTTTCTGAACTTTTATCTCCTTTAACTTCTCCAATAACATAAAGTCTAAAGCACGCTTTTCCTCTACAGTAGCATTATACTGTAACTCATCATACTTTATCAACGCTTTCTGTATCAATTCCTGATTCCACTCAAAAGCCCTACGATTACCATTAGTAGCCAACTCCATAGCCTTATAAGGTCTGTCGTGTTCCCTATAATACATTATAGGCGTTAAGTAATCTACAGTCAATGCAATAGCCGTAAAACAAGCAACACCCAATTCCTCACTGTTGATAATATCTCGGAACTCCTTAACAGCACGTATGCCATCAAACTCTCCATCAACTCTCGTAAGACCAGTAAAAGGATCAAGCTCTACTAAATACATATTACGCCTTTTTTAGTTTTTTGTCCACTATAACCTTAGCATCCTCTATCATATTTTTCTTGTCACTCTCCGCTTTCTTAAACTTATACTCACTCTCCGTTAAATAAATGTCCGGATGCGTATCCTTATACTTCAACAAAAACTTGTTAATCTCCTGAAAACCATATGGCAATCCCATATCTGACTTTAATCGCTTATTCAACTCCGTTAAGGAATCCAATAATGCCGCATCTATCTTCGTTATCTTCGAATATAACTCCTTATGTAACTTGTCCTTCTCAACCTTAGTAATAGCACCATGACTCTCAGCCAAACTCGCCTTTACTCCAACATCCTGTATGTCATACGCCATATTCTGTAACAACTCTACATACACCTGTAACTTATCCGTACTTATAAAACTTATCTTCTTACTCATTATTTCTGAACTTTTAATTTATCTAATACAATATTTACCATCTTCCATAGACAATATCCTTACACCAGGTACATAACACATCGTAGTACTCATCTTCTGCCCTACAGCCTCCTTTAAACACATTAAAACACCTTTGCCTACAAACATAGCCATAGTAGTATGCTCGTAATCTAACGTGTTATTATATGTCTTTGCTATCAGCTTCCACTCATTCAAACCATTCAAGTAATGCTCCGTATGGGAACGAATACTCTCCCTTATCTTATCCTTCTCCCTCTCTATACCAACAAGCTCTTCTTCCAACTCCTCGGTAAGCTCTAATGGTGCTGAATTGTACTCCGCTGTTTCATCAAATTCTACCATTGGCGTTACCTCCGGTATGGGCTCAAAATAATCACCCGTAGTCTTCTTTTTACTCATAATGTCTGACTTTTATATTATTACTCAACAAATATATAAAATAAAAAAGACTCCATACCAAACAGTATAAAGCCCTATAAACCACAATCAAGAAATCCCTGCTTCTAACAACAAGGATTTCATTCTATACTCCCTAAAGAGCTTATATACATCGAGTCTTTCATATCGCAAAGATATCACTTTTATCTATATCAAAAAAATTATTATAAAATACACCTATACCAACAAAAAGACTTTATAAAAAAATTTATACGCGGGAGGGTAACAGATTGTAGTTTGACCCCTCCCTTCAATCAATTTTCGGGTAGGGGGGGTATAAACTATTTATCCGAAAAAGAGAGTCTTTTATTAATTTAAGCTGTGGTCAGCAGTACAATCGACATTAAACATTATGACTTGTGAATTTAGCAAGGGAACAATAGCACATACTGTAGCATCAAGAGCTATAGTAGAAGGCATTGTAACTATGTTGTGTAAGTTTAATCATACTACTCAATCAGAGTGGATAGGTGGTTTATGTTATGTAACGTATGTATTCCAAGATGGTAGTTATCTAAATGAGACACTATCATAAAGTATTAGTCCTGAGTATGACTATAAACTACTCATTTTCTGTAGTACACTGTGTGGTGTGCCTGATGATTCCAAGAGGATGAAACGGAGTATTAATAAATAAAG
>Ga0208304_10000036_pt1 | contig 80263 bp, 134 predicted proteins | sample ColrivemetaGS713_FD_187603 | JGI IMG/M metagenome (GOLD analysis project Ga0208304, IMG submission 187603) | Estuarine microbial communities from the Columbia River estuary - Flood tide ETM metaG S.713 (SPAdes) (version 2) | ecosystem: Environmental > Aquatic > Marine > Intertidal zone >... | reverse complement strand
TAGCACCTGTAGTACCTTGACTTCCGTTAGTACCTTGAGTACCTTGACTTCCGTTAGTACCTTGAGTACCTTGACTTCCGTTAGTACCAGTTGTACCTTGAGCTCCATTAGTACCAGTTGTACCTTGAGCTCCATTAGCACCTGTAGTACCTTGAGCTCCATTAGTACCAGTTGTACCTTGAGCTCCATTAGTACCAGTTGTACCTTGAGAACCATTAGCACCTGTAGTACCTTGAGCTCCATTAGTACCAGTTGTACCTTGACTTCCCATTATTCCCTGAATACCAGTTGCGCCTTGACTTCCCATTATTCCCTGAATACCAGTTGCGCCTTGTGCTCCAATAGACGTTGCTGCTAGAGTAAATTCGCTTGCTGAATTATTCCAGACTAAAGAGTACCCGTCCTCCGAAGAAGTAGGATTTGCAACTAATGTATTAAATGCTTCTCCAACCATTACTGTTCCGTTTTCATCAGGCATGCGCCATGTTCTATTAGCAGTTAAATAATACGGAAATGCTCCTTGTGCTAAATCTATAGTTCCTGAAAAACCTGTTGCTCCATTGCGACTTTGTATGAAAGGAGTATGAGTACCTTGTTCTACTCCAAACATTATACGATGACCTCCAATTGAAGTATCCTCTAGAAGCATTGATCTAGAGAGCATCTCAATTGCTTCCGGAGCCTCTAAGTATAATTTTTCTAAAACAGAGCTTATATCTTCATGAATTTTAACAGGGCCTCCATTGAATAATATTTCTGTTCCTGTTGAAATATCAATATTTCGAGTACCTGTTGTGTTTCCTATAATTAAAGTGTCTTCTAAACTTTGAGAAGCACCGGACGCATTTTCCCATGTTACGTTCCCTGCTCCATCAGTTGCTAAAATTTGACCTAAACTTCCGTCGGTTATAGGTAGAGTAAATGCTCCATTTCCAATAGTTAATCTATCTACTGATAGATTTATGTATTTTCTAGTTGTTTTGATTGGCATATTTAAAATTCATTTAATTTATTTTTCTAATAACATTATTATTTAAGCAAAAAATTGTATAACTGGCATTTCGTCTATTTCCCCATCTTGCTGTGAAGCTGTTGCTGGAAAAGATCCTCCACTAATTACTTCTGTTTCTTCAAACCATGCTACTGAAAGGGTATCTGGACACTCTATACCATATGGCGTAGAAACATTTGAGTCTAATGAAACTGCTAATACCGCATCTTCTCCTCCGGTAAATGATAGGTTTTGTCCTACTTCAGCTGTCATTGTATATGATTGCACATCATTGGGATTAGTTACTTGATTGCTCTGTCCTACTAACACAGCAGTCGGTCCTGATCCTCTATATATTGCACAACATGTGATACCATTTCCGGTAACTGCAAATGCCATTTTAGCAGTAGCGATCGTTATATCAGCGGGTATTGTGTAGTTTATAAAAAATATTCGACCAGTGCCTGCGTAACTTATCTTTTTTCCTTGCCATATTTCTATTCCTATCGTTGATATTAACCCTTTATTTCTTTCCCAACTAGCGTTACCCTGAGAATCTGACGTAAGAATTTTACCACTTCCTTCTTTTCCATCTTCTAATTTTAAAGAATAATTGTTAGATCCTCCTTGAACATTTATTTTCATTCCAATGTTAAGGGTAGAATTTGTATTTATAGCAATATTTCCACCTAATACACTTGTTAAAGAAGCTCCGCTAGTGCTTACTAACTCAGTTTCAGTACCTGTCATATTAGTTCCAGTAGACCCTGGGTTCATATAAATTCTAGATCCAGTGTTATTTACACCATCTCCGTTAACAGTAATAAGCGATCCAAATAAAGATGTTGTGTTTATATCGTTTATTGCTGCTTGTATTCCGTATACTTTTGGTAAACTTCCACTTGTTACGTGAGTACCGCCTGATTGAATTATTGAACCTGATTTATTGCTTACATTAGTAGCATTATTCATAATTGTCCAGTTTCCAGCGCTTGATGTTTTATTATTAGGATGATTTTGTATACAACTAAGTAAGCCTATATCGGAGTTATTAACATTTGCATTTCCATGTAATCCAATTTTTATACCAGTCATTGACGTAGAACTAATTCCATTAGAAGATACGTTTAAACCTACACTATTCGCAGTGCTTATAGTAGAATTTTGACTTAGCTGCATGGTTGTGTCTACTTGTCCATTGTTTGCTATTAAAAAATAAATGTTACTGGCTAAACTGTTTATACCTAACGTTGATCCATTGTCCATTAAACGGCCTACTGCTAGGTTATTGCTTGTATCTATTGTAAGGTTCCTTAATTGATTGCTTCCAGATACTAAATCTCCTATAGCAATTCCCGACGGTATTGCTTGTGTTGAAAGAATACCGGTTGCATCTGCTGTTACCATTCTAGTTCCTATCCCTGAGAGCGCTGACATTTCAATTTCACTATCTTCATCTATTACTAGCCCGGTACTTGTTGATCCTAAAGCATCTGTGCTAAGAAATTGAATTTTTCCTCCGTTTTCTTTATTAGCTATTACAAAATTATCGTTAACGGTACTTCCATACCCAATATATCCTTTTTCACCAACGTTATCATAAAAGTCTATGAAATTTTTACCTAACGTGCTCACTGTCTCTAATCTAAGTATGGCCGAATCCCCTTTTATATGAACTTCTTGTTGAGGCGTATTTGTTCCAACACCCAATCTATTTAAAGTATCGTTATATGCAAAATTAGCATTGTCTTGTTGCAGCTCTCCCATTGCTCCTACGAATAAAACAGAGTTAGCTGTACCACCTGTTATAGTGCTTCCTATAACTAATCCTCCACCTGAAACGTTCGCTAAAGTAAATTCACCTGCTGAATCATTCCAAATTAAAGAATATCCGTTTTCTGAAGAGGTTGGATTTGCAACTAGTGTATTAAAAGCTTCTCCAACCATCACTGTTCCGTTTTCGTCTGGCATGTACCATCTTCTATTAGCAGTTAGATCATAAGGAGATGTTGATTGTGCTAATTCAAGTCTTCCTTGAAAACCAGTGGTTCCATTAACACCTCTTATGAAAGGACCAGTAGCTCCTATCATTTCTAACATTATACGATGGCCTGTCGGTGAAGAATCATCTCTAAAATTAGCTTGAACGCCTAATACTAGAGAAATCAATGATGTGGTCGCATTAATCTCTTTTGCTCCTTCTAAATTTAATATGTTTAATGCAGGGTCGGTGTCTCTATAAATTTTAACAGGGCCTCCGTCAAATGATATTTCTGTTCCTAGTGATATGTCAATGTCTTGAGCACCAGTTATGTTTCCTATAGTTAATGTGTCTTCTAAACTTTGAAAAGAACTGGATGCATTTTCCCATGTTAAGTTTCCAACTCCGTCTGTTACCAAAATTTGACCTAAACTTCCATCAGTTATAGGCAAAGTAAATGCTCCATTTCCAATGGTTAGTTTATCTACCGATAGATTTATGTATTTTCTAGTGATTTTAGCTGGCATACGTATAAGACTTATTTAGTTTATTTATCTAAATATGCCTTTAAAGTTTATGACATAATACTAACGTTTAAATTAGATATAGTTTAAACTTTATTTAAAATGTAATTGTATTGTAGCTAATTTTAATAACCAATTGCCCATCTCCTCCAGTACATGCAGTTCCTGGCCACATTTGAAACTGTAAAGCAGAACCTAAGTTATTCGTACCTGTAGCGTATCCTACTATTGCATCTGCACCTCCGCTTGACATGATTCCTGAAACAAAAACTTGTTGAGAACTAGGTACTTGAAAACCTCCAGCCCCAATTCCTCCACCTACAATATATGCAGTAGTTCCAAAATGGTATTCCCATGTAATTTCGAATTCATAGTACTCATTTGATAAAGGAGCGGGTAGTAAATCTACTGTATTGTTTGCTAGTATATCGGCTGAATTATATGTATAAGTAGCACTAGGTGAAATAATAGAGCCTCCAGCAGATACTACAACTATTCTTACACTAGATAGTGTTTGAGTAAAAGTTATATCTATAGAGTTTACTCCATACGCATCTATATCACCATCTATTCTATCTCCGGTTACTGTATCTATTAAATCTACGACAACTGCATTTGTTCCTAATCCATGTGTTATAGTCTTAGTTATATTTGCGTTAAAATTTGTTATTTCTACATAAGATACGTTTTCAGTGCTTCCTCCTCCTCCTCCTGAATATGTTTTTTCATATTCTAAAGATACCATTATTTCTTCATTTGATCCACCTGTACTGCTTCCTGCTAAAACGGTACCTTTCACTACAAGAATATCTCCGCTACTGACATCTATATCTAATCCACTTGTTTCTATAAGAAAGTGATTTCCATCAACATTAGCCGTATTTAACGTTAAAACATTAGAACCACCTACTAAGTCAACATAATTAGTATCGTCAGCTACGCCATTTGGGTCGATTAATTTACCTATACTTACGTCATAGTCAAATAAAGCATCTACACTAGCCGCTGTTGTATCTAAGTATTTTAAAACTATACCTTTTATTTTTAAATCAAAAGGAATAGGCAGTACTGAATTATGTGTTCCGGTAGGACTTAAAGTACCTGCCCAATCTACATATTCAGGAACTGATCCAACTGCGAAATTAGTAATTAGTCCCCATAGCATATCTTTGGTAGTTACCGAACCTCCTCCGCCACTTCCGTCGCAACATGTGAGTTTAAATATTTCACCACTTTCATCTGTAAAATATAAATCTTGTGTAGTTGGTGTATATGTAGTTGCTAAACCTGGGTCTCCAATCCATACAATGCCTGATCCAGTAGATGGCGTTGGCGGTAAACCTGGACTACCCGTGTTTTGTAATAACGTAAGAGCATATGAGGCTCCTCCTTCGCCTGTTAAGCTTACCCAGCCTTTTCCATCTAAGTAGCCTATGAAGTCTTCTCCAAACGCAGGCTTTTGATTTTGAATACCTGTGTATATTATTTCTCCAGGTATGCCTACATCGGGCCAGTTTATAAAGTCAGTATGTCTATACCGCTTAGCTTCAGCTATTTCCACTAAAAAGGAATTACCCTCAGCTCTACCTTGAGAATCTATATTAAATGTAGTTGCTCCGTTTAATTTTAAACTAAAATTATTTTTAACATTGATTTGTTTAACATTAATACCATCTATGTCTTCTATAACATTAGTTTTTTCGTTATATGAAACGTTATTTAAAAACTCAAGTAACGCAAGTGACAAGTCATTAAAATTAAGGTTAGAAACCTCTACAATTGAACCTAAGCTTGAATTAGTTAATTTTCTTATATTTGAAAGTTTAGAATATATAGCCATTTATCAGTCCTACTATTTTTTTTTATTTATTATAATATACATAGTTAATTATTGCGAGACTTATTTATTAACTCTGTTTTATCGTCTATTCGAGACTCTTTAGAGAAATTGCCATCGAAAACTACACAATTCTCTAAATCGGCATTTATTATATTATCTAAATTACTATATATTGATGAAGACTTTATTTCATTTAAATATCCTCCATATGTGCAGTCGAATATTTTAGAATATTTTATATCGTTATTTGAATGTAAATTACTTTCTTTTATATTAGAATTCCTAATAATACACTGCTCAAATAAACAGTCTTCTAAATCAGCTTCTATATGACAGTTAAAAAAGTCCATATTAGATAAAGAAAAACCTTTTTTTATCCTAGCATCTTTTACTTGGACTCTTTTTCTAGCTGTGTCAAAATTTATGATAGCCTTATTCATTTCACAGCATGATATCAATTCAAATAACTTGTTTCTAATAACCGGATAATTAGATTCTACTAAAAAAGAATGTCTAGTCAAATCAACTACTAAATGTATGTCCGGATAATTATGTTTAAAAGTATCATACGTTTTAGTGTTGTCGATTACTCTTTGATATCTTTCAAGTAATTTCTGAATTTTTCTCTTTTCATCTATGTTAAAAGAAAAGTTATTTTTTAAAGTTTCATATAAATGCTCAGCCGTGTAATTTATTAATTTAACAGACTCTTTCTTCTTTCTTTGGTAATTTTTTCCACCAGCATATTTTATTGACAGATAACCTTCTTGTATTTTAGAAAAATCTGTTCCAAAATTAGATGACCTTGGAAAGTTATATTCCATAGGATTAGCTTTCTCTAAAAGAGATCCCGTCAGTCTACTTGCGTATAACTCCTTTGGATAAACAAAAATGGCTTTACTTTGATGAATCTTTTGCTTTTCAGATGAAGATTCTGGCCACATGTCAAATATGTTTTTTTCGTTTATGTTTAATATATATTTGAATTTATTTAATGTTTCTAATTTATTATCAAGATTTAAGTCCATTTCGTTTAATGAAACCTTGATATTCATATTAGATCTACTGTTTGTAAACCCATTCTCATTTATAAAATTAAGACATTTTAACATTATATGAACGGCCTCATGATAAGGCATTAGATCTGTATCTATTCTATTCATCCTATGTCCTCCTTCAAAGTCAGGTGATATATAAATAGTCTCATCTACAAATCTTATTTTAGATTTGTTATCTAAAGATATTACGTTCTTACCTAGATATTTTCCTAATTTAGAAGATATCTTTTTTCTAGATAAAGGTGAGAAAAATTGAAATGTAAATCCTACATTAGTATTATCAAAAAGAAACTTATTTTCTATATTATTATACACGAGTAATGTTTTTTATTATTTATCCTATTCTCGTGATTTTTTTTGCTAATTAACTATTTGTATAGACACTTCATCTTTATGAATCCATACTTCTTTACCTGACACGAAAGCCTGTTCGTCTAGTATATCGTATAAATGTGTTTTTGTTGGATAGTTTGCTAACTGATAAACACCTGTTTCATATCTCCAAGCGAATTCAAATTCTTTCTTAACTATTAATTCAGGAAGCGTATCTAATTTATTAGAATAATCTTTTATTATAATTTTCATTTTAAAACTTTTATATATTATACTAAATAAAAAATAAAGATAAATAAAAAAAAATACACTCTAATGGCTACAACGGCATCGAATTGGAAAATATTTAAATCATTAGATTATTCTGTACAGTTAATGCTTAAGCAAACTATAGAATATCTTTCTACTAAGTTTAGTCAAAGTCTACAGGTATTTACCGCGGCCAGTCCTTTTGGGCAGCTTCTTTTAGTTCTAGAAAATTTAAGTCAAATGATTTTTTATTACATAGAAGATGCTATAACTGAATTGAGTATGGAAGAAGCAACCAGGGTATCTTCCATTTATTCTTTAGCTACACTAGCTGGACATAGTCCAAGTAGAGCTATATCTGCAAGTGGACAGATAAGTATATCTACTACCTCAGAATCAGCAACTGCCGATTTTGATACTGTGATAATTCCAAACTTAACAAAAATAAAGTCTAACAATAACGGGCTAATGTATGTATTAAGCCTTTCACAAGATGATATTAAGTTTTCAATGAAAGGAGTTAATAACGGTCTCTCCATGAAAATACTTCAAGGTAATATTGAAACACAAACATTAGTGGCTAAAGGCGAAGAAATAGAAAGTTTTTCTATTAACTCAGCTCAGAATTTTCTAGTTGATAATTACTTAGTTGACGTATATGTAAATGGAGAAAAGTGGAAAAAATTTAATTCTATATTAGATATACCTAGAGGTGAAAAAGGATATATTGTAAAAACAGGAATCACTACCGGAGTTGATGTATTCTTTGGAAACAATTTCTTTGGAAGAATTCCCGTAGAAGGCTCTGAGATAAAAGTTCAATATTTAGTAAACAGTGGAGCTTCTGGAAACATAACAACAGAACAAACTTCACAGGTCTTATTTGAATGGGCAGACACTGGTTTTACATTAGTAGGAAATGAAGTTGACTTAAATGAGTATATTGCAATTAATACGATTAACTCTCCACAGTTTGGAGCAAATCCTGAAGATTCAGAATTAACTAGACTTATTGCACCAAAGCAGTCTAAAAGTTTCGCTTTAGTTAATATAGATCATTATATAGCTGTTTTAACTAGGCTTAAAATATTTTCTATTATAAACGTATTTTTGGATACTAACGATAATCGATTATTAAATCTATTTTTAGTGCCTGATATCAATAATTTATTTAACACAGGTCAAGATTATTTTAACGTTAGCTCCTCTAAATTCATATTAAGCGATTTCAGAAAGAATGAAATATTAAGATATTTAAATATGACTGGCTCTAAACTAATATCAACCGATACCAGAATAGTAGATCCGCTAATAAAAAAATACGTACTTAATATAAACACTATTGTATTTGATGATGTATCCACTGAAATAATAAAACGGGATATTTACAATAATCTAGGAAACTATTTTATTTCCAATAAAAGAAGGAACCGAATACCTAAAAGCGATTTAATAAGAACATTAGAAGACATTAATGGAATAGATTCTGTTAATGTAAACATAGTTTCAGAAGCTAATGAAATTGCAGTTATGGATAATCCTAATTCTGAATTAATAGGACTAGACGAATTTAACGATATAATAATAAAAGAATATGAACTCCCTATTATACAAGGAGGATTTAAAGACAGGTATGGAAATGAATATTCACAAGGTATATCTGATCAGGCATTGGGTTCGATTAATATACAAATTAAAAAAATAGTGCCTAGGCCCTTTGATAACTAATGACTAAAGATAGCATATATAGAGCAGCGTATAATAGAAAAAAGAAATTAATTAATAAAGGGTATCAATACAAGGATACTATTTTAAAAAATACTTTATCTAGTCAAATGTATGGAGTAAACGATACTTTAGATACTTTTTTAGAAAACGTAAATGATATCGTGTATGAAAACATAGAAGCTGTAAAAACCATTAAAGTATTTGCAAATCCTGCCTTAGATAAGTACGAAAGGGATATAAAATAAAGTATTAAAATTTAAATATGCTCAAAGACAAAGAGAATAGAAAAGCTTTAAAAAGCGAAATAGAAAACTTGTTAAGTGGAATAAATCACGAAGAACATAATGATTTAAACGTAGATTCAGAATTACTTGAAGAAACTAAACCTGAAAGTCCTTACGATTTTGATGAAATGACTAGAGAGTTCAATAAAAAAGCAAAGGACATAACAGATTCTTTGTTTGAATATTATGTAGAACTAGGTGTATTAGAAGAAAACAATTACATAAAACTGAAAAAAGAAATGGACACAGTTAATATGTCAAACATTTTCTTTCAGATAAAAACTTTAAAGATTACTATAACTAAAATAATGGAGGAGATAACAACAGGTAACACTGCTCCTAGGTTAATGGAAGTATTTGGACAATTACAGGATAAATTAAAAACCCTTGTTCAAACGCAGGCTAATCATATGTTATTTCTAGAAGAAACTTACAAAAAAATAAATAACGAAGATCCTAAAAACTCTAATAATACATTGAATAATTCAAATCAAGAAGGAGAATTCTTCATATCGGTTGGAACAAAAACAATGGTAGAAAGTTTGCCTGAATCCTCTGAAGAATATGAAATAGATACAGATTTAATAGACCCTTCTAAAAAGACAGAATTAATGAAAGAAAATAACATAGAAATAGAAGAAGAAAGTGGAGATTCAGATTTCATAGATGTTACTGAAATAATTTAATAACTATGCAAAACCCATTATCAAAAGGAGGAGGTTTTACTTCCTTGAAACTATCTAGTCTCAATTCAGAAGGCAATAATAATCATGTATGGAATTCTAAAAAAGTAAATGATATTATACATAAAGTTTCTCAAGAAGGAATGGACATACGTGGAATGCAAAATACTCCATTTAAAGAAAACGATATTTTATTAAAAAGAGCAAATTTACCTTTTGAATACACTAAAGAAGAATGGCAAGAAATGCAAAAGTGCAAATCAGACCCAATGTATTTTTCTAAAAAGTTTGCATTCATTAGAACCCCGAAAGGTGACATGTCAGTCGAAGACGCAGGAGGGTTGCGAGATTTTCAAGAGCAATTAGTTAAGAATATGCACAACAACAAGTTTAACATATTAATGGCTAGTAGACAGATAGGTAAAACAGTAACGACTGCTATATACATAGTATGGTTTTTATTGTTTAATAAAGAAAAGAACGTACTAATGGTTGCCGATAATATGACAACCACTAAGGAGATAATGGAGAAACTAAGAATAGTTTTAGATAATCTGCCTTTCTTTATGAAACCTGGAATAGTTAAAATAAACGAGTCTTCTATTAGGCTAGATAATGATTGTAGATTAGTTCTTAGAACAACTACTAAAAAATCTGGTATTGGTATGACAGTAAACTTTTTGTATATAGATGAATTTGCTCATATATCTGAATCTAACTTAGATAAGTTTTATAGAGCTATTTTACCTACTATAACGGAAGATCCTTACGCAAAAGTAGTCATAACGTCTACTCCAAATGGAAGAAACAAATTCTGGGATATATGGTCAGATGCAGTGGATGGAGAAAATGACTACAGCCCCATGAGAGTAGATTGGTGGCAAGTACCCGGAAGAGACGAGGATTGGAAGAAAAAAACCATAGCGAATATGGGATCTGAAACAGACTTCAATCAGGAATATGGTTTACAGTTCTTTTCATCAGATCAGCTTCTACTATCTTCAAATGATCTTCAAAAATTAGAAACATTTCAATCTAATTATGTCAATACTAGTCTAGACTTAGAAGAAGAAGATTTTTATATAAATGATTTTCTAAGCTTTCATAAGAAATATAAAGATTTTACACTTAGTGATTTTAAAAATGATCCTTCATATTATGTGTTTTCAATAGATACAGCCGATGGAATGGATCAAGATTACTCAGTGTTAAATATCTTTAAAATAGTAACATTACCTATTAAAGACCTAATCAAGCATAAAAATAATATTAAAAGTGAACTTGATTGCGTGTCTATGGTTCAAGTAGGTAAATTTAGGTCTAACACATTAAACATTAATGATTTCTCTATAACATGTGAAAAAATAATATACGATATATTTAATCCAGAAAAGGTGCGTATTGTTTTAGAACTAAATCATAAAGGTGATATTTTACATAATAGATTCTCTTTAAATGAACAGTATTGGTGGGGTCAAATGGTTCACACTAAACATACAGAACTTTCTAAAAACATAAAGGCCGGAGTAAGACTAGGACCAACTAACAAATTAAAGTACTGTGAAAAATTTAGATATTACGTATCAATTAATAAAATATTGATTACTTGTTATGAAACTTATTTAGAACTATCTTCATTTGGAAGAACTAGAGGAGGTTCTTATAGATGCCAAAGCGGAAACGATGACTTAGCTATGACATGCGTAAATACTTCCCCTCTTTTTGATTCACCTCAGTTTTGGGAAATAGGAGGAGAAGTATACGAAAATACATCAGAAGAGTATAAAAATGAACTTTACGAAAAAGTATTAGACGTAAAAACAGAAAAAAAGGCTTTTGATTTTGACAGACTAAACGATCTAAATAATCAATTAAACCCTAAAGAATTTAAAGCTTCCGATAAAAAAAGTGTATTTGACGTAAATCATTTAAATAAAATTAATAAAATTTCAAAAAATTTTTATAATTCTTAGCGTTAATTAAGTATAATATTCTTATATTTAAACATAATTAAAAATAAACCCACATGAAAGAAATAATTTTATCAGAATTAGATGAAACCCTAGGAGATTTCTTAGTACAAAATAAAGATGTTGTTTACACGGCTCTTCTAGACTCTATAGAAAAAGAATATCTAAATAAAACTTCACTCGCAGTTGATATTCTACAAATAAACGCTACCGAAGATACAACACATATAACGTTAGCTAGAGAAGATTGGGTCAAAGGTCTTGAAAAAGCAATTAATTATTTTAAAAAACCTGAAATCGAAGAATATGAAAAATGCCAACGATGTCTAAACATCATTAATGAACTTCTTAAACAGTAAATAATACTTTTTACCTAACATAACAACAACAACAAAAATAAACATAAATATGCCTGCTTTTGATGAGATCAATAAAAAAATAAACAACCGAATACAAGAAATAGCTGTACTAATATATAGAAAAGAACATACTAATAGGGAATATGAAGAAATAGCCGAACTAGTATACCCAAAATTAAAATATCACATTTGGAAATTTTGCAAAAACGACTTAGATACAGAAGAAGCTCTTCATTTTACTCTAGTAAAGATATTCAATAACATGGAAAAATACAATCCAGGTTCAGGTAGATTTACCACATGGGCTTTTACAATAGCTAGAAATGAAACTTTGTATTACTTAGATAGAAAATATAAAGATATCCCAAGATACATTGAAATATCTTCCTTATATGAAGACAATAATTATAACGATTCTCTATCGGTAACTGACAAAGTGAATAGTCAAAACGAAGTTACTGAAATCTTTAATAGAACTATAAATGAAATATTTAATTTAGAAGATGAACTTCTAAAGAACATAGCTATTGATAAAATGGTAAACAATACAAAGGTTAAAGAAATAGCTTTAAAATATGATATGCCAGAAAACACAGTAAAGACCAAACTTAGAAAAGCTAGGTTCGAAATAAGAAAATCAGTAATTAAAAAAGATCCAGACGTAAACAGAAAATTATCAGATTCTTTACCTGACTTTAAAATAAAATCAAAATGAAAAATATAATAATAAGCATAAGTCCGATTAATATAATACGTAGAATCATATACATGATTAAAGAATTCTATCTGTTTATATTCTACATAAGAAAGTTAAAGAAAATAGAAAGTGAACTCGTTAGTAATAAAATATTTAAGTACTCTTGGTTTTCTTATGTAAAAGCTATTAATTTGAAAGCAGAAACTCTATCACTAGTTAATAAACCATACGAAGAATTAGAAGAAGATCAAAAAAAAGAACTTGAAAAACTAGAATTAAGCTTTATCAGTAGAGAAATTTCTAAACATAATGATATTTTTATTAAAGCTGACATAATAGAATTAATAAAAACCAAAGCTGTTAGGGTAAAAGATAGCGATTTCTATGGATATATGGTAGAAATATCCTTTAATTGGAAAAACGCTTCATTATATAATTTTCTAAGAACATTTTTTCATATAATATTATGGACATTAATTCTTTTTATGCTTCCTTACAATTTTATCTATGAATACGTGATCTCTTTTTTTAATAAATAAAAATAAATAATATTAATATGAAAATTAAGGAAATTGTTTCTAAATGGATTTGGCAAATACTAACTATTTTATTTGTAATGTTATATTTAGGCAAAGGCTGTACTAGTAAAAAAATATCTAAAGTTAATTCTAAAATAGATAAAACTAATCTTGAATTGATAAACTCAGTAGACTCTTTAACTACTGAAATAGGAAATCTTAAGGGGTCATCTGCTACTAAAAAAGAAGTAACAAATATTATGGAAAGTGTAATGTTAGACTATTTGATATATGAAGATGATTTAGATAAAGGAAAAACAAGCCTATCTGAAATAAAAAATAAGATAGAATTAAATGATTGAATGGATTAAAAATAATAAAATTACGTTAATTAGAAATTCCTTTTTACTACCTATATTACTTGTAGTTATAATGTCTATTAGTCATGTCGTAAGTTGGTATGACATAGGTAATCCTTTATCATGGGCCATTTATCTATCGGTTGCTATAGAAATTTTTGCGCTTGCGTCAGTATCTGCTGCGTCTATTAAGATTAGCAAAGGAAGCATATGGTTTTTGTTTATAATGGTTACATTAATTCAAATCATTGGAAATGTGTTTTATGAGTTTAAGGAAATATCGTTAAATGAATCTGGTTTTCTATCATGGGTTGAATTAGTTTCTCCCTGGTTTGAGGATTGGGAATTACTAGATCATAGGAGACTTTTAGCTCTTATACAGGGCGGTACTTTACCTATAATGTCTCTTACCTCTTTGCATTTCTATATACAATTTAATGAAAACATTCAAGATAAAGACAATTTAATAGACGAAGAATCAAATCTGTCTAAAACAGAAGAATCAGAACCCGATGAAACCACAGATCTAGCGTCTGGCTCCAATTTGCATGCTGAAGTTACAGAAAAAGTTTCATCTAAAAAACAATATGAAGATACTTTATTTGAAACTAGCAATGTATCGGATCCAAACAGATATATAAATAAAACGGATCATGATTTAAAAGTATCTAAAGGTACTCATAAAAAATCAGATGAACGTCCTCAAAAGAATTGGGGAAAATAAAATAGTAACTAATGGGTAACTGTAAAGGAGATTGTGTCAATGGTTTATGTGCATGTTCAACTGTTGCAACTAAGGCTTTACTTACATTAAAGGATAGTTGTTTTGCAATAGGAGATTGTGAAAAAACAATAGGTAAAATATGCTTAGATGATTTTGCATATCCAGTAGATGGAAAACAGTGCATGCAACTTGAAATACCTAAAGCTGAAGTTGGAGCTGAGTGGAATTCGTTAACTTTATTTGATAATAAAATAATACTAGCATCTCCTTCTGAAGATTTAGATCCTAATATTTCTTACGTAAGAGGTATTGTATTAAAAGTAATGTATGAACATGAAGATGAAAATTTAGAAGAAGTGCCTTTGAAATATAAAAAGTCATATATAACTATTACAGATGCATCTGGTAAAGAATCTACGTACCCTTTATATAATTTCTTTAGTATCTTTACTAACCCTGTTACTAATGACCCTTCTGATTTTATAAATAAAATAGTTATTAGTAACCCTAGTACTAGATATAGCTTTAAAGTAGACGCTCTTTTAATCTATACTAAAACAAGTACGTTATAAAAAAATATTAAGTAAATGGTATCTATAGAAAGCGCAACAGAATTAATACAATTAGAACACTATAGTTCAGGAGGAGCAAATGTTGATTATATCCCAACCTGGATAAGCACAGATAAAAGAGGTCACAGTACATCGATTGGCTATTGGCAGATAGGTTCAACAAACCAACAAGGTCTCACATATTCTCCAGTGTACAAGGTTATATTTGCTGATTTATCATTAGTCACTGCGACTCATGTAAAAGTATGGGGAATAAGTAATACCACTGACGATGCCGCTATTTTTCCAATAAACTTTTTTAAAGGATCAGTAGCGCCTAATCATGGTAATCCTGTTCTTGATATTTACTTAAATAAATTTGAATTTACAGACGCAACGGGAAATGTGGTAGTTCCTGGAGGAACTTATTCTATCATAGGCTGTAAGAAAAAGTCAATGCCTATCAGCTATTAAAATAAGATTAATAATATGATAAGCAAATCTGCCTCTGAGTTAATTAGTTTAAACCCAATCCCTGCGAACCAGGGTACTTCTTCTAATTTAGTTATTGCGGAAGTATTATATGATGCAGTAGGTACTGATACTAATTTAGAATGGATAGTTTTATACAACCCAACTAACACAACAGTTGATATATCTAATTATAAAGTTCAAACTGCCGGATCTTCTTTTAATACTCAAAGTATCATATCTTCTAATAATTCAATAAAACCCTATTCTTATTTTTTAATAGCAGAGACTTTAACAGGTTCCGGAATCAATGCAGATTTTGTAACAGGAGCAATGGACTTTCAAAACGGAGGATCCTCAACTGATGGTATTAGAATATTAGATTCATCTGATCAAATAGTAGATACATTATTATATGATTCTCCTAATACTAATAACTTACCTGATAATACTGGAAACCCTGGGACTAGCTTTGCTATTGATGTATCGGCTGGGCGATCTTTAAAAAGAAAAAGTAATTCTTCGGGATATGTAGAAGGACAAGGAAATGGCTATCAAACTGATAAATCTGGAGATGACTTCTTAAGCAACGCTGTTCCTACTCCTAAAAATTCTAATAGTTCTATTGAAAGAATAGATACCATAGATTATATTCCAACATGGATAAGCACGGATAAACGAGGAGAAAGTACTTCAATTGGGTACTGGCAAACGGGATCAACTATACAGCATGGAGTTACTTACTCTCCCGTCTATCGAGTTTCCTTCGATAACATATCCGACTTATCAACTGACGGCATAACGGGTATAAAAATATGGGGAATAAGTAATGAAGGCGAAGATGCTCCAATATTTCCACTAACATACCTTTTAGAGCATCCTATTCTAGATATATATTTAAAACAGCTTCAATTTGTTGATATCAACGGTGAAGGAGTAGATACACGTCAGTTTTACAATATAACTGGATATAAAAAAATAAAACATCCTATTAATTACTAATGGACTTTATATACGAAAATAACATAGTGATGACTGCTGCACAGCACAGAAACTTCTCAAAAGGTTTACCTTTTTACGGAGAAAAGGGAGACTTTAATTTTGTAATGGGTAGAAGCCAGTTTACGCCAGGTATATCTATTAAAATACTTCCTCTTAGCGATCTATCTAGAAACGCAGATGTAGGTGTAACTGATTTTAGACAGTATGTAAATACTATTAATAATATGTTTAAACCGGGAGATAGAATAAGAGGTATTGAGATGAATTCTATGCTAAGCGATAGGAATGAAGATGGAACTCAAGTAGTAGGAAAATTTGATAAGATTAAAGTAGATTATAAAAACGAACAAATTAGAGCTTTTGTAAAAGATCCGTCTACATTAAAGACTAAAGAAGTGTATCCAGATACAATGGAACGTTTAATGGAAAATTCAAAATACACACCTACTTATTCTAGATTAATACCTGATTTCGAATCTTTTATATCTAATATTTAGCCTATTACTTTTTTAATTTGATCAGCGTTTAAAGGAACTGTTGATATTCTTAACGATTCTCTAGGGATTACAAAACTTATATCCGAACCTGCCACTTTTTTCAATTCACTTAAGGGTTTTATAGTATAGATGACACTGCTTCCTAAAGGGTTGTTCATATAGGTTCCCCAATGAATCTTTACCTTATTATTAACTATTTGTATTCTGACTCTTGCTCCTATTTTATAAGAAGGGCTATTTAGAACGATAGATTTTGGAACTATATTAATCACTGCTTCTTTATCATTCAAGGAAATAGTATAGTTTGCTACAAATTTAGCATTTACATTAATACTTAATGATGCTCCATCGAATACACCGTCCGGTATAGAACATGAAATTTTAAAATTAGCTTCTCCTTTTACGTTTTTTTCTCCAAAGGATAAAAGCTTAGCCTTTGTTAAAATAGCTTTATAATCTATATTTAGATAACCAGCGTCGAAGCCTGCCACGTTTACTTTCTTACTATGTCTATTACTAACAACAGTTTTAGGAGTTTTTTTACTTAATAATATATTAGTATTGTTTTTAACAGATTCCATTAGCCCAGGATTGTTTTGTAAATATCTACCAACATCGGATGGTTTAAAGTTACTAAAATTAGGATCTGCCATTGGAAAATGTTTCAATATAACATCTCTTTTACCCATCTTAGATAATTCTCCTGAATCTACTGTATCTCCTCTTTTTAAAAACTTAATACAATTTGTTTTCCAAGCATTAGAAAGCGGTTTACTTTCTTCAAATATTTTTCTAATATATTTCATGTAATGTATATGTTTATATATCTTAGCAAAAACTTTACCTAATCATTTTTGTATAATATCTTTATAGATAATAAAAAAACGCTTAAATATGAACAATCAAGATGAAGCATTTAAAGATGCGTTAAATCACATTGAATCTAATAGTGAAATAGAATATGATAAATCTGAAGAACAAACAGAAGAACAAACAGAAGAACCTAAGAAGAAAACTAGTTTAGGAAAAGCTTCTACTTCAAAAACCGTGGATACAATGGCTAATGAATCTGGTTGGAAATTAGTGGCTCTTAATACGCTACCTTCTAACGGTTTATTATACGACGATAATATTGAAATTTTAATAAAATCAGCCAAAACAAAAGAAATACGTCATTGGTCTACTATAGATGAATATGATCCAATAGATGTTTCCGATAAAATAGCATTTATAACAGACTCTTGTTGTAGATTAAACGTAAAAGGTGTAATTAAAAATTTAAACTCTAATGACATATTAGAGATTGATAAATATCAAATATTATTTAAAATACACAGGTTGACTTTTCCAAATAACGAAAACACTTTAAAAGCAAATATTAAATGTTCAAATAAAAAGTGTGGTCATGTTAATCATGTTCCAGTAAGCGACACTAACCTTAAAGGGTTTGATTTTCCAGAAGAGTTAATGGAATGGTACTCTCAAGAAGAAAAATGTTTTGTAATTGCTTCTGAAAAATTAATGGAAACATTTAAAATATATCTTCCAACTATTGGAACTACTAAAATAATGAATGATTACAATGCTCTCTGTAAAAGAAGAGGTATAGGTGAGGATAAAGCATTTAATAAAATAGCCCCGTACCTTGTACCTAATTGGAGAGAATTTGGAGCAAACGACCTTATAGACTTAAGAAGTCAAGCTTCTAGATGGCATGAAAATAAATTTATTTTTTTACATAAAGCATGCGAAATGCTTGAAAAAAATTCAAAGAATAAAGTCTTAGGAATTTGTGAAAAATGTAGTACTAAAATGGCTTCTTCAATTTTTTTGGGAGGAAGCTTCACTGCAAAAGATATTTTCATTGTTTCAACTAGACTTAGAGATCTTATTTGATATAAACATGGAATTAGCGGTGAAGCTTAACCAAAGCTTTGATACCCTTTATGAATTAGACTTTTTAGAATATTCTATGCTAGTCGCTTCTATAAAAAGAAAAATTATAAAGAAAAACGAAGAAAATGCCAAAGCTACTGATACTATACATTTTGACAATAGTAAACCTACTAAACTTGGAATACCCGATAATCTAAAACAAGGTAGATAAATAATAAAAACACGCGTAGTGCAATGGCTTCCGAATATTTAAACTCATTTATCTCTTTATACAAGGAAAAGGCGCAATTATCACTGGATAAAGCAGCTAAAAACCTTGAAAAAAGACAGGGCCAACTTGAATCATTTAATGCGCTGAGACCTCCTCTTTTAGAAGAGCTCAAAACTCTTGGTTTTCTAGAAGACTTCGAAAGACTTTTTCCAGAAAATGGCGAAGGTCCAATCTTTTCTCAAGCTGATATAATGACTTATTCTAGTATGCTTGAATCTGTAGATGATTCAAAGCAACTTAAAGCATTTAATAAGATAGATAGGGCACCTAGCAGGTTAAAAGTAGCAGAGGAATATTTAGAATATGCAGAAGCTGATTTATATGTTAGAGATCCTGAAGAGTATTTAGGTGAACTTTATATGGCACTAATGAGTAGACTTTCTAAAGCATCTAGCTTAGGTGCAGGTGCTATAAAAGCTTTTGAAGATCAGGACACATATGATGAGTTAATAGAGTATGCCGCTGTTGAAGTAGATGGGCCTAGCGGGCTTAAAACTAATCCCATTACGTTTGCGGTTTTAAAAGAGATGGTAGACGGCAAGGTTTCAGAAGATGCCGAATCATCTGAAAGCGATGATTCAGAAGAAACTTCTCCCATAAATAAAGAAACTGAGGATAAAACCCAAGAAGAAGAATCTTCTGAGTTAGCTGAGCCCATCGAACAGGATGAAGACTTTTCTGAAATAGAAGTAGAAACATCAAATGCTTTAGAAATTCCAGAAAAAGATCCGTTAGCTTCTCTTTCAATAAATAAAGAAGTTGAAGAAGAACCGGCTGAACCGGAAGAAGAAACAACAGCAACATCAACTGTAAACACAGTTAGCGAAAGTAAAGATGAAATAGAAAAACCTAATGTTACCGAAGACACTATTTCTATTGAATCTAATCAGGATATTTTAGATGAAGAGTCTTCTAGTGAAAATGATATTCAAGATAACCAATCAGCTAGTGTAGTAAATAATATAACTAACACGAGTGAAAGTGTTAACGATAATACATCTACTGAAAACAACAATTCTATAAATAACCAGGTAGCTGGTTCTAAAGGTGTTGCCAATAGCGGTGGTAAAAAAAGCCAAGGTGATAGTTTTATAACAAGCTTTTTAAGTAGCATGACGGGTTTAAGTACAGATGAACTTAACACTTTAACAAACAGTTCGCAAGAATCTACTATAAATAATGTCAATAATACTGGAGATATTAGTAATCAAGCCAATACACAACTTGGAGATGCTCTAGGGGACGTTAGTACTGATCTTAATGTAACTAATATAAGTCAAATAAATGATATACCTGGTGTACCCTCAGGCCTGTCTAAAGGCTTAGATAAAGTTAAAAATGTGACTAATGACTTACAGACTAGTTCTAACTTTAGTTCTTTTGAAAAATCTTCTTTAATAAAACCTGATCCTATAACAAAAAAGGATATAGATTCTGTTGGAAAAAACATATCAGATGATTTTTCTTCTACTATGGAAGCAACAACTACTTCTCAAGAAAACAATATGCCAGAATCTTCTTATTCAGGCGATATTTCTTCTTCTAGTTCAAGCGAATCTCCTGTTTCACAAAGCGGTTCTAAAAATGAAAAACAAGGCAGCGTAAGTGTAAATAACGATACTGCTGCATTAGAAAAAAGACTTAAAAACATTGAAATATTACTAATGGGACCCTTAGAGGTTAAAATTAAAAATTAAAATGAAAGATTTAAAAATAGAATTAAGCACATTATTAAAAGAATACTCAGAAGTTCATCATGGTTTAAATGTTCTTGAAAAACAAATAGTCCAACAGATGTCTATACATAATGATTTGAAAAATAAATTAGATTCAATTCGAGAAAGAGAAAAACAAATAATAAATAATATAGAGCAAGAAACTGGAGAAAAACTAAATATAACAGATTATATATGATAAATATAATGAACATATTAGGTAGTGTAATAAAATTCATAACCGATCCTAAAAATACAAGAATGTTGTTGTTGGGGTCAATAGTTATATTAATACTATTATTATTTAGACAATGTGGTAAAACCAGCGAGGCAAAAATAGAAACAAAGAAAGTTAAAGAGCAAGTTGTCAGGGTAAAGAACAATTATGAAGCGTCTAATGATTCTATAAAAACTTATGCCTTAGATAATAAAACAATGAGGTCTGAAAAACAGGGTTATGAATTGACAATAAGTGAACTTAAGACAGAATATAATAGTTTACTAGGAAAATTAACAATTGAAAAAAATAAACTGCCAAAGGTAATTATTAAAACAGAATATGTAGTTAAAGAAATTTTAACACAAGTACCTGTATTAGTAATAGCTGATAGTTCTGGAAATAAATTATCCTTTTTAGATAGTTTGAATCATAGTAAAAATAATTACAGAATATTATCAGGTATTATTCCATTTACAGTAGACACCACTGATACTATTCCTAAAGTTATTCCAGGTATGGGTAATTTTTCTTTAGAATTAGCTATGAATTTAGATTTAGCACTAGTTAAAGATAGAGAAACTAAAAAGATAAATATACTAGTAGATACAGATTACCCAGGAGTTAGTTTTACTCAAATAGAAGGAGCTAGCATATTGGATAATCCTAAGAATAAAAAAGCATTAAGAGAACTTAGAAAAAATTGGAGTCTAGGCTTTCAAGTTGGGTATGGCATAAGTGTAAGTGGTAATAATATATCTACTTCACCATACTTCGGATTGGGCTTAAATTATTCTCCTAAATTTTTGCAATGGTAAAAAACATTAAACATTAAATGAGAGAAAGTAGATTTGTAAACTTAACCAATTATTGCATAGTTGAGTATATGCTAGAAGACCTAGGATCTTTAGACTATACAAATGATGATTTTAAATTGTTACAAAACGATCATATAGATGCTCATCAGATATTCAACAACGATGGTTCGTTTAGTGAAACTAGGAATATACAAGATATAACCGTTACTTCAATAGATGGAAACAGGTATGTATACTTAGATAGTGAAAAGGTTCCTAATTATATAGACTACGATGATAAAATAACTGAAACCACTATATCAGGAAATAATGTAACTTTAGACAAAGTAAGATTTCATTTTATTTCTGGGTTTGATTTTGATAGTTTTAGAGCACTTGTTCTTAGTGTAAGAAATATAGAAAATGATCAAAAAACAAATATATTCGCAAACATTCTTTTTAGTAAAGATACTGAATCAACTATACTTTCATTTAATCCGAAACCATTGTACATAACCAATGCCATGTACGATAGATACATAGACGTATATGTTCCTTCTATAAAAAATATAAATGAAGAATTTGACACTTCTCCTACTCCAGCTTCTACTTTTGCAGCAGATATTACTCCTAACAATGGTTCATATACAGGTTTTATAACAAATAATCCTATTATAGTATCTTTAGATGAATGTGGAACTCAAGATAAATTAGATACACCAGTTGGCGTAGAATATGATACTTTTGAAATTACAGAACATTACGAAGCGGTTGTATCTCAAAGTAATGAGTTTGATTCAGTAGGAGCATATGTACAAGAATCTAGTCAAGGTGACTTTATTGAATTCTTTTTAACATACAATGGAGGTTTTCCAGAAGAATTAATATCTATATTAAATAGAAGGAACCCATTGAATGACTATATCATAGCACATGAACTAACTATTTTTGAACAAATAGGATCTTCCTTTGTTGAAAGCTCAAGATTAGCCTTTTTTCAAGATAAAGATTATGATGAACCTAATTTGTTTAGGCCGGTCTTAAAAAATGCGAATACTGCAATAACAATGTCAATTGATTATATTGTTAGACTTATTAATAGATTAAATGGAGATCAAGTTATTAGAGAAGGTTCTTTGATAGTAACTTCACCTAAGAAATATGGAAAAACACTTCTAAAGTTAGAATTGGAAGATAAGCCTCAATCTCAAAATATAATAAATAAAATATATAAAAATAATTTTGAAGCAACTGAATTATTCATAGACCCTGCTCAAAACGTAACTAAGTCTATAGGTAGTATAGTTACATCATCTACCATGTCTAGTTCAACTCAATATGTTCCAATCTTTTTTACTAAGTCAAACATATCAGTCTCAAAGAAAAGCTCAATTGTCAAAGAAAATAACGATCAAGATGAGGTTGTATTTAAAGATGGCAAATTAAAATTTGTAATATCTCCATTCGATAATTATTTAAAGTTTAAATTTTACACTGAAGTTAAAAATAAAACAACGGCATTGGATTTAAATATAGGCGATGCCATTTATCGAGCTGTTTTTCAAACGTCTAGCGGAAAAATAAAAATAGACAACTTAAACGATCAGTCTAAAGAAAATTTATCATCTGGTGAAATTGTGTTTAATATACCCACTGAAAGTAGCGAAAGTATATTACAATCAACTGATAAAAGTTTTTATATAACATCGGTTGCTAAAGACGGAACAGAAACACTGATGTACAATGGAGAATGGAGGAAGACATCTGAACAATCTGATGTAGATGCAGCTATTGCTGAGGCTAAAGCGGAGGCTGAAGCTCAGAATAAAACTACTTCTAAAATAAATGAAATAGTAGACAAATATAAAGGGCTAGCTGAAAAGCAAGCTAGAAAAAGACCTCGCCTTGTATCTAAAAAAGCTAGAATACCAGGATATGTAAATAGAAAAGAATCTAAATCCGTATCTACTGTTAATACGTTTGGTGTGAAAGACTCCACTAAAATAACAACAAATAGAAATAATAGCTAACTAATACTCTAAAATTGTAGAATTTAAATACATATTTTAAGATAAATAAAAAAAAATAATTATCTAATAGATGAAGACTTTTATAAATAAAACACTTGACACGTTATCTAATAGTGACGTTTCTAATAATTCATTAGTAAAAATACTAACTGAATCCACTAAAAATGCTTTGAAAGCAAATACTGGTGTATCTTCGACATATAACTCACTAAAAAGTGGATTGGTTGAACTAAACAACCATTTACAAAATGAAACTATAATAAATATACTAGAACAGTTTGAAAAATTTGAATATTCAGATAGTAATTTAATAGACGAGATGAATAAAGAAGCTAATCTTTTATCTGAATTAAATAACATCAAAGAAAGCAATTCTTATTCTAATCCAGTAGTTCTCCAAAGAGTAATAGTTTTAGAAGAATCATTACGTAATAATCCTGAATTTGTGTTATATGGAAAATTTGTAGATTCATTTAAAGAATTTAATTACGACAGTGTAGTTAAAGAGTCAGTTGATAGGATATTAAACTACATCAATAATAATACTGAAAAATTAATGGTATTAGATTCTATAAATTCAATGAAAAGCGCTAAAGGCTATGAAAAAGATATAGAAGGCCTTAGTAAAATGTTAATTTCAGAATCTTATTCAAGCGAGGCTATTAAACATAGATTAAATGGAGAATTGCCTATTCTTAAGAATCTTTATACTAGATTATCAGTAGTTGAGTCTAGAAATTCTTCTTCTTTTACTTTAGGACAAGGCGGAGCTACATGTACTATTGATAATACAATCACTCCTACTTTAAAAACCGGTAAGAATACAGTATTAAGTTTTATAGATAACAAGTTTATAGCAATTAGTACTAAGGACTTGAATAAAGGATCTTTATTATCTGAATCTGAATCTTCCAAATTGTATGAAATGGATTCTAATTATGTTAAAGAAAAATATAACTCGTATTACACGCTATGTGAATCTTTTTATAAATTAGGATTTGTTAAATCTCAACATGGTATTAAATCAACATCCCTTAGGAATCTAGTATTAGAGTTTAGATCAGATGAATTTGGAAAATTAGATATATACATAAATGAAAGTTTAATTAAAGAGCCTTCTAAATTTAATTTTAGTGAAATACTTACTTTAGAAAGCAACACTGTTAAAACAGACGTTAGTAAAGTTTTAAATGAAACATCTAGTATTTTTAATTTAGAATTTGCGAAAACTTTAACAAATGACCATACCGGAAAAAAAGTAATGGTAATAGAATTAGAAGGAGATTATCATATCTGTGAAATGTTGAATCAAGTAGAAAGAGTTTGGAAGAATGATATAAACGAATACAAATTACATAATTATATTTTAGAAAACTTTAATTATGATATTAGCTCTATTTTTCAAGTTAAGATTGATGAACAAACTGCATCTATTGCCGCTCTAGATTCAAGAAAGTCTGAAATAGAAACAAATATCACTAAGTTAGAAAATGAAGTAACTAAAATAAATACAAACTTAGAATCAGGAGATATAGACTCCAAGTTTTTCAGCCAACTAGAAGATATTAAAGAACAATTAGAAATTAAAATAAACTCGTTAAGAGAGGAATTTGTAGAAAAAGATCTTAAAAAAAAAGAAATAGCTTAATACGCGAAAGCTTTGATGGAAATTATAAGAATACCCGCTCCTATAAAATAGGTCAGCGGGTTTCTATTAAGGAAAAAATAGGAACTATAATAGGTATAAACACCGCTATCAACGAGTATCAAATAATGATAAATGGAATATCTAAGTCATATAAAGCAGACGATATATCAGAAATCAAACAACTTAAAAAGAAAAGAATTAATACTAAACTTAAAAAGAAGATTAAAAAGAAATCTTTTCTAGGTAAAGCCAAATAATAAATATATTTTTAAATTTTAAAATCCATTAGGTCATTTAGTGAACTTAATGGATTTTTTTAGTATAATATATTAGAATAATCTTAAACTTAACCGCAATGCGCAGTATAATAAAATGGATGGATTTAAAAGTAGGCTGGTTTTTTGTAAATGGAAGAAAACAAAAACACTGGATAAAATACCTTAAAAACAAATATCCAAATGAATTTAAAAAGTCTAATCATGAATAAAAATAAAAAATCTATTTCTCAAGAAGCTCACTCTATAGTAAATGAAAGAGATGAGGAAAAAGAAAGAATGTATGGACCCTTTAGCGAAGGTATGGATAGAGCAGCTAGTATATTCAACGGAATGTCTGGTTTAAACATATCAGGTAAAGAAATGTTTATAGCAATGATAGCTTTAAAGTTTTCAAGAGAGTCTTATAACCATAAAAAAGATAACTTATTAGATGCTATATCTTACATACAGGGGTTAGAAAACTATATGAATGAAAGAAAAGATTAAATACAAAACAAAAATTTAAAAATAAAATATGAAAAAGATAGCTATAATATTAGGCAGAGGAGTAGAAGGCTGTGGCGTAACAAGATGTGCTGTAGAATTTCAAAAAGCAACACCTAATACTAAAATATTTGCAACTTTAGATAAGAAATGGGCTCGTAGAGACACTATGGTCTTTGATAAAGATGAGTTTACTTGTGGAAAATCTGAAGAAATGACCAGAGTTTTGGATGAAGTAAATGAAAACTTTGATATGGTTCTTGTCTATTCTGTTCCTTCTAAAAAGCATCCAGAAGATTGTCAAATCAACTTTGTTAAGCTTGTACAAGGTATTACTTTACCCAAAGCTATTGTTCAATTAGATCATAAAATGCAATCTCTAAGTAGAAATGGTAAATTTGATGAAATATGTAATAGTGTAGATGTATTGATGACTCATTCATTAGAATCAGACTTTACTAGATGGGCTAAAAGAGAGAATGTAAATACTCCTTTCAAGAAAATGGCGTTAGGTTTTACATATGATGATCATCGTGAAAAATATTGGTTGCCTATAGACGAACAGGATCATAAAACAGTTAGATGGATAGGTAGACTATCAGGTTGGAAAGGTCCTAATTTAATGATGGATTTCCATGCTCAACAATTGATGGAAGAAAATTACATAACTATTCTTGAAGGATTAGAAGCAAGCATAGGATGGGCAGGTATCTTATATGAAAAAGGAGATAATAAAAATGGAAAGCCTTTCTATAAAGATCATGAAATAGTAAATCATTTTAGACCTAGAAAAGAATTAAATGAGGTAAAATTTACAGAAGATTTACATGGAAAAGAAACTCCTGGATCAGGTTCTTATTTGTATCCACCTTACACTAACGTAGACTGTATGGAAAGAATGGCTAAAAGTGCTTTTGGTTCTGATCTATATCACTTAAAGGCTCATATGTATGGTAATAATATAGAAAACTGTCACGCCGAAGTTGTTGCTTCAGGTACCATTCCTATTTTTCATAAACACTTTTGTGATAATGTAATTCATAGAATAACAGGTAATCCTGTGACTAAGGATTCCCATAGCGGAACTATTGGTTTAGATCATACTAACTTTGAAGAAACTAAAAAATTAATGGTCAAATTGTCAAATGACCCAGTAATGAGAGACGAATGGAGAGAAATGGCATTTACATATTGGAAAAAGCATTCAAATGCCGATATATGTACAAATGAAATAATTACAAATTTAGAAAATATAATTATTGAGAACGGAAAGATAGGTGCACAAGCATCATCTAATGCAATAGTAGATGATAATCAATTGAGTATTTTCGATGAAATAGAAGATACACCTGAAGTAAAGGAAAAACCAAAGGAGACAACACAAGACGAACTTAGAAAAACAGATAATGATAGTGCAGACTATGAGTCATTAATGAATCAATTAAAAAACATATAATATATGAATACTCAGTTAGGAAAATTAGTAAAGAAATACGACACCATTCAAATAACAGATAAGTTTAAAAAAAGAGAATTCGTAATAGAACTTTCATCTAAAGGATATTCTGGAGCCAATGAATATTTAAAATTCTCTTTGGTTCAAGAAGGGTGTTCTAAAATAGATTCATTTGAAATAAATGATAATTTAAATGTTTCATATGAAGTAAAAGCTAGGGAATGGGTTAATCCTGAAAACGAAACAGTTTATATCAATGATGTTAGAGCAATATCAGTCAAGATAAATACTGAGGAAGTAAAAGAACCTATTGACATGACAGGCGATGGCTCAGACCTACCCTTTTAAATAGTACGTAAACATAAGCTATATTTTGTAGATATATAAAAAAAAGAAACATCTATAAATAATGGATTTATCAATACAATATGAAAATGATTTAAGATCTAAAGAAGGTTTAATGATCTTAGAAGCTTTAAAAAACAAAATGCATGTTTTAGAAGAAGCTTTAGATTTCGATAATCTAATACCTGATATACGATCTTTAACCGAAAAAGAATTTTTTCAAAGCCCTCTACTTAGAAGAGAAGTGGCAGTTATAAATGAACAGGCCGAAGCCGCTATTGCTTCCGATGCTTCGGCAATCGATAGTGTAGTAGATGGAGCAGGTATCCTACCGGCCCCGGATGGAGGTATATTAGGCATGTTGAAAAGTCTATTAAGTTCATTAACAGAAGGAGGTTCGCCTATTGGAATACTTCAGTTGGTTTTAGATTTCATAGGTATTGTTGGAGATGCTTTTTTAGTAGTAGGTATTCCTCTTGGGATGGCTGCCGATTTAATAAACGGTATCATATACATGTTCAGAGGAAAGTACATATTAGGTTTGATATCTTTGATTGCAATGATTCCTTTTGGAGGAGACGTTGCAAAAGGCTTTAAAGGTGTGGCTCATAATTTTTCAAAACCATTTTCAAAAATAGCAACAAAAGGAGCTGGTAAAACAATAGCAAAAGAGTCAGCTGAGGTTTTAATGAAACAGGAAGGAAAAACATTCAGTAAAAGTAAAAGGTTTCTAGAATTTATCAAGAAATCAGCTGCCAAAATAGCAGCTTCTATAACTGGTGTAATTTCTTTTCTATTGAAAGACGTTGTAGGTAAAGCAGTTGGTTGGGTTCCTTTTATCGGAAAACCTTTACGAAAGTTTTTGACTAAAATAGCTGACATGGCAAAAAACGTAGCTGACAACTTATTAGTATTCGCTAAAGAAGTAGATAAACCTATAGCTCAAGCTATTTCTAAAAAGGCAGCTAAGAATTTTAAGTTAATGGAAGAAACTTTACAAGCAGGTGGAAAAGTTGTTAAAAAAGGAGATAAGTTAATAATTAAAAAAGGAGGAAAGGTAATTAAAGAAATACCAATAGCAGATTTATCTACGTTTTCTAATATATCTGCAAAATTTCCAAATGGGCCAATGAAGTCCGTTCTAAAAAATTCAGATGATTTAGCTACGTACTACACGTTTATATCTAAAAGAGGAGGGCAGGCTAGAAAATTCCTAAAGAAGAATTCTGGTGTTGTTATAATGAGAGGGCTTGTTCTCGGTAAATTCAGTTCTTTCATAGCTAAACAAATAATTAAATTACTAGGATCTTCAGCTGATGCTCTCTCGGATTTCGAAAAAGAAGGCATAGAAGATCTCATATCTACTCAAGAACTAAATGACAGAATGGAAGAACATTCGTCTAATGAAAGGAAAAGAAAAGGTTCAGTTATAGACGTACCTTATATAGATCAACAGTTAAAGGATAGGCCTGAAACTGAATTAAAAGAAGACGAGTTAGTGTACGATTTACAAAGACATTTAAATTACAACGCTGAACGAATGGGTCTTCCTAGTTTTCCTGCATATGTATATGCTAGAGCTAAAGAAGAAAATGAAAGGGAAATTCAAGAATTATACACTAATCATCAAATATCAGATGAAAAGTATAATGAAATAATGGGAATACAAGGATCAGGTTCTTCTGCTTTAGAAAGCATTTCTTATTCAAATAAACTAAAGTACATTAAGCCTTTTCATACATAAGCTTTACTAAGCCATTTCTGAATAGACAGTGTTTGCGAAATTTGCTCTTTTATCCAAGGCTCTTTCAGATTGATCAGCAGGTCTTTCATATTTAGTTAAAAAATAATTAGTTGCGTTTCTAACATCAGATTGCGATTTTAGCGTAGAGAATTTACTGCTGTTTTTAGATATCCAATGTTTCAAATATTCATAATTTAATTCATCTGTCATCGGTTGGGTATTTAGATCTACTCCTTTTTTCTTAGCAAACGCTATTAAGTCAGTCTTTAAACTAGGATGAGTATATTGAGCCCATCCGTAACCTCCATTATTTGCTTGAGGAAGAGTTCCTCTTTTTACGCCGGATCCTTGTATTCTATCCGGTATTAGTCCGCTTTCTGCCCATAAATTTCCAACCACACCTGCTGCAACTTCTTTAGTAACATTTAAGTCTTTTACTAAAGCATTGGCTATAGCCGCTCCTTTAATTGTTTTTTCTCTATCGTTCATTGGAATAGACTTAACGCTCGATAATGTAGAATTTACATTAGCAGTTAGTGTATTTGCTTCAGGACTAGGTGTCTGCGTTTTATTAGGTGCCGCATCTTTAAATGCGATTTGTAATTCTTTAAAATCCTTAGGCTCCATTTTAATAATATCAGCTGTTCCTAAAGCCTCTATTGCGCTTGAATTAAAGGCTTTTAGATAAAAAACGTTTAATTCTTTGTTATAAATTATATCAACTTCAGGTTTAGAACTAACTATGTTCTTGATATCAGCCGTGTTAGATGGTCCAGTCCCATCTATTGGACTGGTTTTTACTCTACCATCTCTGTAATAATCGGCTAATTTTGTATCATTTGCTCTTTTAGCATCTCGTATTCTCTTAAATATGTTCCTTTCAAGAATCAAATCAGAAAATTTACTAGCCGTTCCTGTATTCTCTATAATAGCTCGTTTTATTACGAGGTCTGGATCCTTTGAAACATTGGTAGCATCAACTGTTATTATTTTATTTGGAAATAAACCCGGCATTATCACTTTGATAGGTTTATTAACCATTTTTTGCACTGGGCTTGTATAATTATCTAATCCTATGTCAATTTGTCTATTTCCACCTGATGTTAACTTATCTTTAAATTTACTATCCTTAGTCATTAAAGTGTATAAATCTTTGTCTATGATAGAATCAGCTTTCATGTTATTTTTTAATTTCCAATCATTAACTGCATCAGTTGTTTTAGTACCTATCTCACCATCGACTCCATCCTTATTAGGTCCAAAGGTGCCTAAATCGTAGTTTAATTTTATTAAGACTAATTGTATCTTTTTAATATCGTTTTTAGAAAGACCTCCGATGTATTCTTCACTAGAATAATCAGTAGGAGCATCTGCAACAACAGTAGATATTGTCTTTTCAAATTTTTCACTTCTATGTCCTTTAAAATAATCTATGAAACCTATTAAACTTCCCTGTGAAAGTTTTCTGGTATTTCTACCTACACGATGACCTTCTCCTGAAAGTTTATCGTTTGTATTTCCTTCTATTGTGGTAAAAGTTTTATTTTTTGAGTCCACCGCGGTTACTATACCAGTATGACCTCCGCCATCTCTGCTTTGAATAAAAACCTGTCCAGGTTTTACTAAACCAGGGTTATTTCTAGCCTTAGCAATGGGTATTTTTAAAGAAGAATCTGCCTTATTCCAGTGTTTCATTACACCGGCTGTTTTAATAACTGGATTTTTTAATCCTAGTTTTTTACAAAAATCATCAAACATTGCGTAAACAAAAGCAGCACACCATGGATAACCATTCTTTCCTTTTTTTCTATTGTTCAATCCTACTAAATCAAAATATCTGTCTATTTCAGGGCTTCTATTTGATCCGGCCGGTATTTCTCTTACATTTACATTTTGTGCGAGAGTATCTGCATACGGAACAGCCATTTGATCTGGTTTTCCTTCAATTGAGTCTTCGTTTAATATGTCCTTAAAAGATTTCATAATATTATAGTTATTTATTTGTTCAGGTGACGATCTAAAACTATTAACTGCCACTTACTTATTTTTGGATAGGCCTCATCTGCACTTAAGAAACCTGCCCAATCTATTTCTTCTTTTTGTAAGTTATCATTTGATATTCTTAAACTCGTCATTCCTATTTCAGACAGACTTGTTACTTCATGTAAAAAATAAATAAGTTGCTTTTCTATATCTCCTTTTTTATTATAGGTGTTACATACATATGGCTCAGATCTAGATAGAATAGAAGGATTCAGTGATATTCCAGTTTCCTCTTTCAATTCTCTAATTGCTCCTGTTAAAACATCTTCTCCAGTTTCTACTTTTCCTTTAGGTATGCCTAACGTTCTTTTTTGCCAGCTCGCGTTTGTTGGGTGAACTAATAATATTTTATTTTCATATATTATACACACGCCCGCTACCTTTTTTTCTAATGAATCAATGACATCTTTCCATTCTTCGTTCAATATAGATTTTAAATTTTTGAAGGTTTTCACTTTTTAGATTTACTTTTTTTAACGTTTGCCCATGGTTTACTAGGTGTTGCTTTATTTACTCTAGCCATTGCCCATCCATGTGCAGTCATGCCTGGTCTTGACCCAGAACTGTAAAATGCTCCAAGGCCCTTAATGTACTCTGCTCTTAAACTACCAAAGGTATATCCTTTTTTATTTGCGACTTTTCTTATTTTTGCTTCAGTTGCTTTACTTAAAGTCTTTTTCTTTTTCTTTGCTTTTTTAGCTTCATTAATAGGTTCAGTGTCTTTATTTCTTATACAAAGTTCTCCTAATACTTCTATTTTACCTACTATTTCTTGAAATTTCTTTTGGGTAATGTTCATATCTTTAGAAGTAGCTTCTATTAGTTCGTTCAATAATTCATCATATTCATCTTTAAAATCTGACATATCAAATTTTCCACTAGCTGCTTTTTTATAATATGGAAGTTTAACTTTAAAATGATCATATGAAAGCATTGAAAGGCCTCCTTTTTCTTTAGAGCTATCCACTGTGCTTTTTGCTCCGTCTCCTCTTTTTTCAGCGAATTCTTTTAAATCCACCTTAGGGTCTATTGTTTCATTTGTTCTCTCTTCAGCTTCCATCTCATCTCTAAGTTTATAAGCTTTTTTCTTATCGGCTTCAGATCCCTTTAATAGTTTCTTAGCTTTATTTAATTTAGCATCCCTGGAGCTTCCTTTAGGGGCCTTGTATTCAGTTGGGTGTGCTTCTTTTAAGTACTCATTATAATCTTTAATTCGTTCCATATCTTTAATCTTTATCTTTTTTTAATAAAATCAAGACTTTATCTCTAACTTTTTCCATCTTTTTAGCATATGCTGGATCTGACTTTTTATTAAAGTTTATTTGTTGATTAAGACTTCCGGTTATTTTTCTCATGTCACCTTTTCTTGTTTTAATCAACCATTCAGCTAATGCTTTTATTCCTAGTTTTTTAAATTTTCCATTGGCATCCGGAGCATCAGAATGATGAAATTCTAGTTTTTTTTTCTCATTTACTTTTATAAAATCGTTAAAGCCAACTACTACACTTTCAGATGCCATAAAATCAAAATCTAAATTTTTTGAAATACTATCAGTTTGCATATCATTATTTGGTACAGGAACCTCCTTTGTTGTATTCATAATAAAATCAAATACTTGATCCATATTTTCTTTAGCTACCGATACATGATCATCTGCCCAATCATGGCCTTGTTGTAATATATCATCTAACATATCAGGATCCATTTGATAAAGCAAAGTTGCTTGTCTCATTATTTGTTGCAAATTCTTAAAAAACATATAGTTTTTTTGTTTATGATGTCCCATTATAATTCTTTTTTATTTTATATATCGCGATTCCTGTTCCTTTTATGACCCTATGCCACTTTCCATTTGGAATTTTGATAGTTTGCCCAGGATCTATATTCTTTGGTAATTCATTCTCTAATTGAATTTGCCAATTGTTCTTGTTAAGGGATTCTATTTCCCTGTCTTCTAAATCCCTATGCCACATAAAATCCTCTGAATCGGTAGATTCTTTAAACGTTCTAATGACTACGTCATTGTCGATTTCATGCTCAATATATGGGTCAGTGTTTACCAATATCCTGGATACGTTTTTCCTCCCCAAAGATGAGCATATTTGTTAATTCTACAGGACCAATATCCAGCTGTTGTTTTATCTTTCTTTAAGTGACATTTATGTCTTGCAGCAAAACTCTTTCTAGCTTTAGGGTTACTTACTTTCGCTTTTAAACCTGTGGTATCACCTATTTGTAACATCTTAACATTTCCAGTCTTAGGATTTTTAACATATACTTTGAACTTTTTGGATCCTCCTCTAGTAGGATAGTTAAGTTTAACTTCTCGTCCTTTATATTTTGCTTCATTTAAAATAAAATCTTCAAGTGGTAAGTCAAGTGGAACCACAACTCCTTCATAGATTCCTGTTCTACCTAGATCTGTTGTATCAAAAAGAAAAGCATCATCTCCGCTCAGTTGTAATTCTCCTGATTTATATAATGATCTAGCTTCATTAAGAAGTTCTATGTGAGAAACACTGCCTGGTCTAAATACTGTCTCTACTATAGATATTGAATTAGATATGTGATATTGTAGATTTTCAGATATCAAAGAGCTACCTATATATTGACTAAATGATTTGATTCTATTTTTCATAATTGTTTTTTCGTATAGCTTTATTTTTAATATTTCGTTTATATTCAGACTTTTTAGTATACGTCATCCTATCTCGTAGTTGTTTTAAAACTTGAGTATCTCTATTTTTCTTTTTATACTTCTTTAAAGCATATTCTATTTTTCCATCAATGACTTTAATTATCAGCATCTATATCTTTTATTTTATTTTTAAACCATGTAGGTATCTTATATCCATAGTGATGTTCATATACTTTTACATACAATTGATATGATTGTTTTTCATTAAAAGATTTACATTTCTTTATTTTATTTAAATAATATCTTCCATCAGTAGACTCGTATATACTAAGATAGTAGGCATTGAAACCGTGACTTTCAGATACTTTATTAGTTATGTTTTCAATAGCCTTTTTTAAATTACCTAAATTATTTTTTTCGTAAAGCTTATCGTTTATTTTTTCATAAACTGAAACAAGTTCATTATTGAACATCAACGCTTCATACTTAGTTTTAGGTATTATTTTTTCTTGAAATTTACTATAATCATTTTCCGACTTATTGAATTTGTATAATGAATTATATGTAGTGGATCTACTTTTACTAGAAGCTACTATAGGAAATTTTAATCTTTTTACATTATTTCTGTTGTTAACTGCTTTAGGTATAAAAGATTCTCCTATATGTTTCTTAATGTAATTACTACCCTTTTTAAAATTAAATGAATTATATACATTAGAAACATTAGACTCGTTTAAATTAGATATTTTAAAATCATTACATATTAATACAGGCATATCAGCTGCTTCCTGTACTGAATTTATTTTTATAAAAGGAGACGTATAATTAAAGTTTCCTTCTTTCAAAATGTGTATTTTATTGACAATATCTTTGTCGTTTCCATTTATATATTGTTCATATTCATTAAATGATCTAATATTCATTTTACAAGTAAAGTCTATTTTTTTTATTTATTTGTCATATATATAAAATAAAATACATTTCACTACATGAAGACTATTAAAAGCTTTAGTGATTTTGACAAATCATCTAATCACGTAGACGAACAACTTTTTAAAAAGGCTCGTGAAAAAAGAAAAGAAAAAAAGGCTTTAAAGAAAGCCGGCTCTTCGTTAGGGCAAGGTAGCGATAAGATAACAGGAGTAAGAGGAAAGGAAGTATATAGAGATGCAACTGGAGTAAAACATAAAGTAGTATGGAAAGCTCAAGATACCTCTAATTTTATAGTAAAACTAGTAAATGATTATAACTGGTTAGATAAAAACTCAAATTTAAATGCTGAAGGGCAAAATGCTCTAACTCAATTTTTAAATGGTGAAAATTCATTCGTAAATCAATATGGTAAATTAGACCAATTATTTTTTCAGAATAAAATCATAGCCTACTCTGTTAGAATAGACAATGACAGAAAACAAAAAATACAGTTTACTATACTAAATAGGGCTGAGCTTTTGAAAAAACAGGATGCTATCGCAACAGACGGTACTGAATTAGTTTCAATAGATGGAGTAAATTACATAAATATAAAAGCTATAATGGCAATCGATAACCAACTAGCTATAAATCAGCAAGCTCTTTCAAATACAATTATTAAGGTTGAAGATGAAACTGAAGTAGTAGATGATGTAGTAGTAGATGATGATGTAGAAGTAGAAGAAATTGAAGATGAGATAGTGGATGATATACCTTTACCTGATGATTCTTTAATAGGTAAGAAATTTGAATATCAAAGTGGAGCAGACGGTCTTTTATATACGATTACAATTGACGAAGGAGAAAAAGGAGAATTAAAATTCTGGGCAGTAAGTAGAGATGGTTCCAATGAAGGTTGGATATCTTTAAAAGATGGAGAACCATTTTGGATTAATAAAAACGGTTCAACTACTGCGATAACTAATGCTAAGGATAGGGAATTCTTTAAAAGAATATATACTGATACTGAATACCTTAAACAATTAATTGCTGCTTATGAAGCAAAATACCCTAATGGAGGAGATTGGACCGTAAAGGATATATTATTCTACACAGATGGTAATCAAATATATCAAGCTGAAAAACAAGATCCAGCAGATAGAACCTCAGTAGATGCGGGTTTATAATTTAAAAAAATAAAAGCTATTTAAAATGTCAAATAAAAATAATTCACTTCCAACTTGGTATAGTAACTATGGAAAAATGATAGTTGAGCAAAATACCACAATTGCTGTTTTTTCAGAAGATGCTAATGAGAGATTAAAACAATATCTAGATTCAAACGAAAATTTATTAGAAGAAATAAATACAGCATATCAAAAAGTAGCCGATGGTTCGATATCCGAAGCATCTATTATTCTCGATGGCTCTAAATTCAAAGTAAAACCCGGAGATGAAATGGCCCTAACAATAGATAGATCTAATTCAGGTGAACCTAGAATAATGGTATCTTTAGAAAATGAAAAAACATTAGTTGGTGATTTAAATCTTTCGACTATTGCCGGTTATGTATATAAATCAATGGACGGTATGGGAACAGATGAACTTCAATATGCTTCTGCCGTTGCAGCTATTCATATGGATTTATGTGAAAGGAATGTATCAGAAAGAGGTACACAAAGAGTTTTTGATATTTTTAATGCTGATGCTTTTGGAACTAAGTACGAAGGATATACATTAGATGAATGGATTGATGGAGATTTTGACGGGAGAGATGAAGCATGTGCAATGGCACTTGCTAAAAGACCTATACCTAAATCTATTATTAGAGGAATTAGTTGGGGAACTATTTTTACCGATTTAGGATTATTAATCCTTGCCGTTCCTACTTTAGGAGCATCTTTAGCAGCAACTTCTGCAGGCCGAGCTGCTATTGGAGCAGGAAAAGCTGCCACTAAAATAGGGAAAGCTGTTTCTAAGTCTAAAAAATTAGCTAAAGCCGCTAATACTGCAAAGGCTGCCGGTAAAGCTTTAAAAGCAGGTAAGGTTTTCGCTAGAGTAACTCCAACTATGACAAAGGCCTGGAAAGCATTGGGCGCAGCAGGTAGACTTGCTAAAGCCAAAGCTTTTATGCCAGTTGGTAAAACAGTTGAATGGTTATCAAAAGCTAAAAACGTTTCAAATGTAAAAATTACTAAATACTTTACAAACGCAGCCGGTAAAAGCATGGTAAAACTTCAACAGGTAACCAGTACCGGAACAGGTACACTCGTATTCAATGTTGGCGTAGATAGTCTTTTACTTAACGCAGGTAAAGCAGGTGGAATGAGCATGAAAACTGCTACTAAACTAGCAGTAGCTGCTGGATTAACAGGAGCAATTAGTAAAGCTGAAACTGGAAATCTAGAAGGTATAGCGGGATCAGATGAACAAATGGACGATATGTTCAATCCATATAACCCAGCTGAATTGATGGGATATTATGATCAAACTAACGCTGATCCAGCAAAAGCAATGAGCCAATATAAACAATTAGCAGCCGCTGAATTAGCAGCTATGTTATACGATGCAATGGATGGATGGACAGATAATTCAGACGAAATGGCTATTGCTTTGATGATACTAAGTATGGATAAAGAAACTGCTATTGCTACTAAAAAAGAATATGAAAGTGCTTACGCAGGAAGTAATTTTTACGAAGATGTTATTGCGAGTGAATTAGAAGCAACAATGGAAGAAATAGTAGGATGCTATTGGGCAGCCATGACTGGAACAGGTCCTTATGTAAACCAAGTTAAAACAAAACTAGCAGCAGCTAAGAAATAAAATTTTAAAACTACTTAAAAGTAATAGGTATAATAATAATAAAATTTTAGCTATGATGGAATTAAATTCAAATCAACAAACTGAAACGGTAGAAGAAAAAGAAAATACCGCGAAAGAAACAATAACAGAAACACCGGATGTACCTGAAAAGGAACTAACGGATGACGAAAGATTAACTCAATTAAAGGAATTTAGAAAAAATGGAAGTGTTACTTTAGATGCAACATATGATGTATTTAAAAGAATTAGAAATACTTTTAAGAATGATACTCCTTGGTCTGGTCCTAATCAAGCTTATTTATTAAGTATCCTTATGCTTACATTAGAAGCATCTTTAGCTTCACTAGATAGTAAATCTACAGAATCACAGAAAATGAGCGTTAGGAATGATGCAATAGAAGCAATGAGTGTATTTATAGGATCAATGAATGGTAAAAATTCTCATTCTGCTCAAAGTCAATTGGGAATGTTTCTAGTATTACAAAATGGAATACAACAATTGCAAATGATAGATAGTCAAATATCTGAATTAGAAAATAAATTAAATAATTCTAAATAATTTTTTTAGTTTTTTATTTGTTTAAAGCAGATATATAAATAAAATAAACATTAGTAAAATGAAAAGAAAAATTGCTAACTTTAATTCCTTCATGAAGAATAGACTGAATGAAATGGAAGAAACTGATAACCAATTCGCTATGAGCATGGATAATTATTCAGAAGCACCTGAAGAAGATATGGATGAAATGGATGAAGATCCAGATCTAGATATGGAAGAAGGCGAAGACGAAGAAGAACTTACCATGGAAGATCTTAAAGCTGTAGTTGATGACCTCGAAGAAAGATTATCTGCATTAGAAGGTGGAGAAGACGAAGAGGAAGAAGACGAGGACGAAGAAGTCGAAGAAGAAGACGAAGACGAGGACGAAGAAGTTGAAGAAGACGAAGAAGAGGAAGAAGAAGAAATTTAAAATTCAACCTTGCTAAAAATATATTAAAGCATAGGTAACTGTTATTTTAATAATAGATATCTATGCTTATTCAGCTTTTAAATGGACTCTAATTACAAAAGATCAATTCTTCTATTTGAAAACTACTGTAAACAGGATACAGTAGACAACAAGACAATTGATTGTAATTTAGGAAAATGTCCAATGAAGCTAAAAATAGCGTCTACTCCTCAATCTCAACTTAAAGGATATCAAGATGAAAAAGAGCCTTCTGATAATGAAGGTATTCTATTCGTGTATCCTTCAGAGATACAGGCATCTTTTTGGATGAAAGATGTTAGTTTTCCCTTAGACATACTTTTTTTTAATTCAAATAAAGAATTAATAGATTCTATGACAATGTCTCCTGATAGTTACCCAAAAATTTTTACATGCAAAAAGCCTGCACAATACGCAGTTGAGACTAGATCAGGATGGTATGCTAGGCATGGAAATAAAAGTATTAAACTTTCAATATGAAAAAATCATACAGTAGAAAAGATTTAGATTGTAAAATATGCGAAGAAACCGTAAAAAACGTTAGCTCTGAAGCAACGGCTGTTACTTGTTGGAAATGCGTAAACGATCAACTAAAAGGAATGCCCATTTCTATTTCAGAAGACGATATTGATCACAAAGAAAATGAAGAATAATAAACATATAGAATTGTATAAATCATTTACTAATGACTATTATGAATTATTATTAGAGGAATATTCTAAACAATCCGAACACAAAACATTTAAAAAATTTATTCTAAATAAAGCAAGCAGAGTAAAGGAAATATCCAAAAATGTAATTGTTGCATTTAAAAAAGAAGGATCTGAAACTTCCAATATGTTAAATGTATTTAATAGGCGCTTACGTAACAAGTTGAATTTAAAAACTAGAAGTGATATGCCAACCAAGCAGGAGTTAGACGAAGCATTACATCAATTAAAAGATGTTCCTAAGATGTTACCATTTGTTTTAGTTATGTTAACTACTCCGATACCTGGTTCCTCTACTATGTATACTGTCTTTGCTTATTTTCTCAAAAAGAAATCCAACGGTAAAATAAATTTACTTCCTGATTCTTTTGATAACATACTAGATAAAAGGAATTAAATATTTTTTATTCTTTTTTAAAACCGTTAACTGAATCCCGGTATAATAAATTATATTATAAAATATTTATTTAAATGGAATTACGGGATATGAATGTAGGAATAATAGGTCAAGGCTTTGTTGGCACCGCCGTCAGGGAAAAATTTAAACAAACTCATAATGTTTACACATGTGATTTAGATGAATCTAAATGTGGATTATTCACTAAGGATAATTACGTTATTGAGAAATTAGAAATTTCTAATATAGTAGAAAAATGTGATATTGTATTTGTATGTGTACCTACACCCATGTTTAAAAGTGGTAAATGCGATCTCAATATAGTAGAAGATGTTATTTGTCAAATAGATGACGCAAGCATAGGCTTAGATAAAAATACAATAGCTGTACTTAAGTCAACTGTTCCTCCTGGAACAACCGAGTCCTTAAATAGAAAGTATAGACGAGTTGGCATTAGTTTTAGTCCAGAATTTTTAACTGAAGCCAATTCAGTAGAAGATTTTGAAAACCAAGATAGAATAATATTAGGAATAGACTGGGCAGAACACATTAAACCTATTACTGATCTTTTCAAAAAGGTTTTTCCAAAGGCCAATATATCAGTATTAAATACAGCAGAAGCTGAATTAACTAAATACATGACTAATTTATTTTTAGCTACTAAAGTTAGTTTTTTCAATGATATGTACGTATTAACTAATTCAATTAATAAAGATAAAACAGTTTCTCATGATATAGATTTTAATTCAGTAGTATCAGCGACATTACTTGATCCTAGAATAGGAAATACTCATACTATGGTACCGGGTCCAGATGGAGATTTTGGTTACGGAGGCCATTGTTTTCCTAAAGATATGGCAGCTATATTAAATGTTGCAGATGAATTAAGTACATCATTACCTACTTTATTTGGAGCGTCTACTACGAACGCTATTGTTAGACAAAACAGAGACTGGGAAGAAATGAAAGGAAGAGCAGTTTCTGAAAACGAAAACTTAGAAAAAACAGAAAATACTATTTCAAGTGAGCTTTAATAAGAAGATAATACCTAATAAAAAGAACTACTTAAAAAAAGAGTATCTTGAAATAGGACACGATAAATTTGTTAAAAAATATAGTTCATACGATGCTTATTTCGTAGGTAATTATACTAACTCATATTTTATAAATTGGGTAATGTATAATGAAAAACCTTATAAATTAGGTATATATGAAATAAATCAATTCATCTATAGACTCAAAGAGCTTGGTGTAAAAGGAATAATAAGTAATATAAATTATAAACTAAAAAAAAATATAAAATATGTATTGGGTAGCAAAAGTTAAATTCGAATCAATAAACGACAACAACGGTAAAGTACAAACGACTAAGGAAGAATATCTAGTTTCAGCGGAATCTGTCACTGAAGTAGAAGAAAAGCTAAACACTAAATTTGGAGAAGGTATGTCTGAATTTTCAGTATCAAGTGTATCTGAATCTAAAATAATGGGAATTGTGGATTAATGCAGCATTTCATAAGCAATATCGAAATTAATAATATAGACATTGACCTAAATCAAAAAGAATTGGCTGATAAAGATGTAATTTCAAAAAGGGTTTCCGAAATAAGAAGTACCCTACAGGAACTTTTAAAAGAATTAGACGAATTAGTAGCATCATGTGGTCATCAAAATGGATACGATATAAAGCTATTAAACGCAACTAACCTGAATACAGGAGGGTTAAGAAAAGTGTGTAAAACATGCGGTTCTCCTATAGGATATGCAAGTCAAGCTGAAATAGATGAATGGAAAGAAAGTTAAAATAAAATCTTCTAAATCAGAGGCAATATATGATGTACTTGTAAAATTGCTAAAATGCTCTTCTAATTTTTATGAAAAAGAATCATTTATATATCATCATTCTGTAGTATCTCATGAAATTAGAAATTATAACCTTAAAACGCACGATTCCCTTAAAGTAAATTGGAAATTTTCAATATACGAAGACGAAATACTACAATTCAATTGTAAAGAAGGTGCTTCTATGGATGTTTTTTTAAAATCAATAGCCATTCAAAATAAAGCAAATAGTTTAATAGCTTATATATTAAAAGAGTAAATATGCAAGTTGTTAAAGTTCCTTTAGTAGAAGATATTTTTTTTAATATACAATTTAAAAAATTTATTTTATCCAAGATAAATTCCCTATATGTTGAATATAACGAAATACCTAACGAATTAATATTCAAGGGGGCTCTCGGGAGACGTCTATTTAATCTTATAAATGATAACAGTTGGAAATTTGGTAAAACTAAAATATTTCACGAGAAGGGACCTAATGAAATAGAAATTAAATATACCAGGAACATAACGGTTAAGAAAAATTCAGACTTAGCCTCTCATGTAAAATCAAGCCTAGATGGAAAAATAGTAGATGGATGGATGAATTCAAAAAGTCAATCTTCTATAGTAAATTCAAATATTGATACTAATTTTAATATAGAAAAAACAGTTACTCCTAATCTAATAATAAAACTAGAAAAGCTAGTGTAATATATAAAATAAACTTTTAATATATTATGAATAAGTTAGTTTTACTTTTAACCTTATCACTATCTCAATTTTTTTATTCCCAATCATATACTGATACTGTTAAATTTGATCGTATGGAAGATTTTGATTGGAATGGAAATTGGTACTTTTCAGAACCGACTACTGGATTTTTTACAAACGCTTCAAAATCAGCACCTACATCAGCTGTTATTTATGGAACTGGCGGCGGTACAGACGAATATGATTGGTATTCTTTACCAAACATAACAGGATTAGATCCATTTAAGGAATATAAAATACAAATTAATTTAGGAGCATATAGATTTACATCAACGGGAGGATCGTCTGGCGTAGATGCTAGCGATTATGTAGAAGTACAAATATCTACCGATGGAGGTTCTAACTATTCTTCTGAACTAAGAGTCACTGGTTTTAACAATGCTTATTGGGATTATAATTCACAAATTGCTTCAGTAAATGTAGATGGAAATTTAGATATATTTACACCAGCTGGAGGAGGAAATAGAACGCTAACGGGGGATGGATATTCCGTTTTAGAATTAATTCTACCTTTTGGAACTACTCAAGTGGCTGTTGATATTTTATCATTGGTAGATAGGCCAGGCGAAGAATGGTGGATAGACGACATATATCTGTTAGGATCAGTTAACAATCCTTTACCGGTTGAATTAATATATTTTAGAGGTGAACAAAAAAATGATTATAATATTTTAAGTTGGTCGACTATGTCTGAATCTAACAGTGATGCATTTGATGTAGAATGGAGTATAGATGCATATGAATGGAATTTAATAGATTCACAAACGGCCGCAGGTAATTCAAATACACAACAGTATTATTCATGTGTTCAAATGAATCCACTTCATGAAATAAACTATTACAGACTAATTCAAAGAGATTGGGACGGTAACTTTGAAATATTCGGTCCAATATACGTAGATAATAGACAAAGAGAAAAAGAAGTAGTTAGGTACTTAAACATTAGTGGGCAAGAAATAAACCCTAGTTATTTTTCTGGAATAGTAATAATACTATATAAAGATGGTACTTTTTCTAGAGAGTACTTAAAATAATATATCTAAAAACATGTAATAAAAGGAGCACTGTACTATACTCATATAGTACTTTTTGACTATATAGACTTAGTACCATATTACTATAAAAGTATTTTTATAAATAATATAAATTATATTTTATATGTATAATAGCCTAATTACTCAGTTTGAATTATTTGAAAGCGTATCTGATTTAGATAAACTACAACAGAAAAATCAAGCCATACTATTTACAGATGTAAAGTCTAGTTCTAAATTATGGAATTTACACAAAGACGGAATGTTTGACGCGTTAGAAGAACATGAAAAAAGAATGGAAAAGATAGTTCCAAAAAATGGAGGTGACATAATAAAAACAATAGGCGATAGTTATATGCTTGGATGGGATGGAACAGATTCGTTATACAAAGCTATTTTAACAGGTATTGAAATACAAAAAGATTTAGTTAAGAATCCAATTAAAATAAAAGGTCAAATCATGTCTATTAGAATGGGGATATCATGGGGACCTTTGTATAAAAAGAAGGTTAATATTCAAAATAAAAAATTATGGGATTATTTTGGAAACACTGTCAATACTGCTTCTCGAATGGAATCAACTGTTTCAAAGGCCGGTGAACTAGCTTTTAGTTTTACAGATTCTTTAGATAAACCTCAGGAAGAAAAAATAGTAAAATATTTAGAAGATAATAAATTTAAAATAGATATAACTGACTATAGTCATAAGTGTTATTCAGGTAAAAGAAAGAGATCTGGAAGAATGTTATCTGAATTACAACTACATACATGTGAACCTTTAACTAAATTGAAAGGCATTGGTAAGGTTACTGCGTATACTATAAAAATATAACTATTTCTGGTTATAAATAATAAAAAGAATTTTTTTACAAATGAAGAACTATTTAAAAGGATTTAGTGAGTTTTCAATAAACGAAATGGCAAGCACTCTCAGTAAGTTAGGCGTGCCTAAAAAACTAATAAAGGTAATACATAATTTACCAGATGCGATAGAAAAAATAAAACCATTTACGTTTAAAGGAGGGTCGCAAAGACAAGCTGAACTTCCTCCTATTGCACAAAATAGACCTACACACGCTGTAGACGTACTAGATCATTTTAGAATGAAAAAAACAGAATTACTAGGTAACAATTATGGAGTTCATCCATATAAACAACCTGGTTACTTAGCAGATCTTGAAAAACTTCCTTGGGGAGATTGCAGAATATTACTCGCTGTGCCTGAACCAGGTGGTAAATATGCTGGTCATGCTCCTCGTTTCGATTATATTTATAGTAAAGAAAGCGCATGGGGTAAAAAAGCTCAAGGTGGAGGTAAAAAATACAGAGTACTTACAATGGACGCAGAAGGAAGAATCTTGAGAGACTGGCAAGCTTATCAAGGAGATTTGACATATCCAGTAGATCCTAACAATAGAGATGCGCCTAGAAGAAAAAGAAATGACTTTAAGAATTTTCCAACAGCAGCTGATGGAAAAATAGACGTTTATATACTAGATCCTGAAATAGAGGATTACGAAACTACTTATCAAGATATGGGAGGTAGAGAGGTACCTGTTCCAAGAAGAGTTGGAGTTGGTAAAGCAAGAGCTCTTAAAAGAAAAAGAGTAAAATCTAGAGAAATTACAGGTGGAAATTTCATTGCCGATTTTTCAGATAGATTTACTAAAATATTAAATGAACTTTTTGGAAAAAGAAAACAAAAAGCTGCAGAGAAATATGCCCAGTTAATAATAAGAGATGACGCAGATCCTAGTGAAATAGCTGATTTGTCTAATATCATCTCATCTAACCCTGATGTTGCTGAAACTGTTAATAAGTACTATAAAGCATTTTTAACATACCTTAAAGCTAACGGAGATTATGAAGATGCTGACTTAAACGAAATAGGTGATATTTTTAATATATATGGAGGAAATTTAAGCCAATATGCATCTATTGCTGATGTAATTAAAATACACGGTAAATCGAAAGCTTTATATAGTTTTGCAGAATTTATCTTAACAGGAGATGTCAATGATATCAACAAAGAAATGGAAAAAGCTATTGAAGCACCTGAAGAAGAATTAGGAGATGACTTTGAAGATATGTTAGATTTCGATTTTGATTTAGAAAATCCATTCGACGAAGATGAATCTGAAGCATAAACATATAGAGATATTTGAATCTAATGAAGATTCAAATAGTATACTAATTCCATTAATAAGTCTTAAGAAGATAGCTATTCAAGCTGCTACTATGGATAATTACGTAGACGGAGCTAGGTTAATAAATGATTTTCTCCAAAAAAATCATAATGACATAGTAAATTCAATGAAACTTGTAAAAACAGACAATACACGTTCTTTGTACATTGAAGATTTACTATATCCCTTTTATAATAGGTTCGGTAAAGATATATTAGATTCAACACTGGATGATTTAGATACAGGGAATGACAACTATGTTGATGATATTCCATCAGATGACGCGCAGGAATATGATGATTTAGAAATAGATTTCTAATCGTATTTCTGTGAAGACTTTCTATTTTCACCAGTAGCGTATTTGACTCCCATAATAGTTCCTATTATGCTAAATGCGTTAGTTAATAATATACCAAACATGTTACTCCAGGTATTTCCTATTAATTGAGTTTCTTTTCCATAGTATATAGAAAACATATACAAAGCAGTTGTAAAAACGCCAACTCCTATTATGATAGCTAATGATATTTTTACAATAACTGTAACTAATTCAAATTGAGTTTTTTTCTGAAGAATATCTAAATCTTTTAAAGCGCTTTCTTTAGAATGTTCAGCGTTGGTTAAAGCTGCTTCTAATTTAGAGTTTGCTTCTTGAATTTCTTCCTTGACAATTATCAATTGCTTATTTTGAGTTTGAACCTGTTTAGTTACATCTAAGCGCTTTCGTTGTTTTTCCTTTTGTAACTTAGTCGCTTTTTTCACATACGCCTCTACTTCCTCATCGCCTTCGAACTCTATTAACTTTAAGATATTTCCCTCGATATATATGCCCTTTTCACTGCCTATTTCTAAAAGCCTATTTTTAGTTTCTTTACAAAAAGTTATTTTCATCATTTGTATATCTTAAAAGAATTCGATCTATCTACATATCCTGGATAATCCTTTAGAAAAACTTCCAGCCTAGGTTCTATTTCATCTGATTTAATTATCCAGAATTGTGCACCTGCGCTTATTGCTCTTGCTTGTTCTTCTTCTTCATCGCTAGATGATATTATTCCAATAACCACATGATTACCGTAATTAAAATTTATTCTTCTAATTAGTTCTATTCCATCGAAAGAAGAACCTATCATATTTAAGTCTACGAAAACACATGATGGTTTTTCATGTTTTTCTATTCCATCGAACCATTTTTTAAACATTTTTTCAGCACTATCAGCACTGTTAATTGCACGTAAAGATAATGTTATATCTAATAAACTGCATGCATCTTCAAATACTAGGTGAAATAGATCTTCATCGTCTATTAACATTATTGAGTCAATCATATGGATTTAAATATTATTGTTTGTTATTGTTTGTTATGTTTATTTATCTAGAGATATTTCCAGTTTAGTTCCTTTTCGCGCTTTTAAGAGGTTTAATTTCCATCCATGTTCTTTCATAATAGCTATACATATATTTAATCCCAGTCCACTTCCAGATTCAGTATTATTGCGCTTTCTAGTATATGGCTTTGAATATTCTTCAAATTCTGATTTCGTCATTCCTCTTCCATTATCTTCTACTATTATATTTTCTTTTTTTCTATACACTTTAACTAATTTAGTATTACTATCGTTATATTTTAATCCATTTCTTATTAAGTTATCTACTGCCGTGCAGAATAATGAAACATTTACAATTTCGTTTCCTAATTCAGATATTGAAACACTGCTTGAATATGCAGTGTTTTTTAAATAAATTTTAAGTATATGTGTTAAATCTGCCTTTTCTATTTCCATAGTAGATTCTTTTTTTACTAAGTTAGTAAATTCTTTAACTCCGTTGTATACTTTTTGAGAATGAGCTAAACCACCTTTAAGTAATTTCATAGGTCCTTCAAACATTTTTTCTAAAGCCTCAGGGTGTATATCGTTTTCTTCAGAAAACTTGATAAGCCTTCTTTCAAATGAAGATATGCCTCGAGGAATATATGTATTTATACCACTATGCATATCATGTCTTAATATTTTAGATGCATGTTCTAAATATGAATTTTTTCTTTCTAATTCTATTTTTTGATTTATTGAGCCTGTAATGTCGTTCGCTATCTTAAGAATTTTAACAGTTTTACCTTTAGAATCTATTATAGGCGTATACGTACCTGCTACCCAAATAATAGAGCCATCTTTTCGTATTCTCATATATTCTCCATATTTAATGACTCCTTCTTTTATGCTTTTCCAAAACATTTCATACTCGTTATTATTATCATATTCTCTCTCATCCATGAATATAGTATGATGCTTTCCCTGTATTTCATGAAGAGTAGGATAACCTGTCATTTCTAAAAACTTGTTATTTGCATCTATAACAAATCCATTTGTGCAAAATTCTACAGTAGCGCTAGATTGATTTATTGCATTCATGATACCTGTCATTTCATCTTCTTTATTCTTTAGTTTTTCTAAAGACTCGTACAATCCAGTTAAATTATGCCTGACTGCCATAAAGCCTATATGATTTCCCTTGTTATCAAATTCTGCCATTATCCATGAATCTACTGTATAAGTTTTTCCATTTTTTCTTTTATTTGTCACTATTTCATTCCATATTGTTTTGTGGTCAACCGTGGCATTATACATTTTTTTCCAAAAGTTAATGTCGTGCTTACCTGAACTTAACATAGAATGATTCTTACCTAGTAACTCATGGGGTTTATATCCAGATGAATCACAGAACAATTTATTGACGTGAGTTATCGTTCCTTCTTTATCTGTTTTTGAAATCAAAGATGACTCGTTTAATATGTTTTCAATTGTATTTCTTTTAACCGCTTCTAGTCTTTGGTTTTTTAAAGCATCCTTGATTATAATAAGTATAAACGGTATTGATAATAGCATGCATATAAAACACATTGAAGAAGTCATATAAGTAACTTCTATTAATTCAAATATCAAAGTGATATTTAGTACAAATATAAATGTCATTAATAAAAAAAGTAAAACTATTGATATTTTCGATAATAAAGTTAGCCTCTTAAGCATAGCGTATGATATTTTAATTATTTATTTAAAACCCTATTTTGTTTATTTCGTATAATAGTTAAAATAGTTAACATATATGAAAAGTGTACTAATAACAGGCGGAGCAGGTTTCGTTGGCTCTAATTTAATTAACCAATTACTAAAAGATCATCTTGAAATAGAAAAGATTGTAGTGTTAGATAATTACTTTACAGGTAAAAAAGAAAACGAAATAGATAATTTTAAAGTAAAGTACATCACGGGTTCTACATGGGACGTAGAAGAAATATTTTCAGATAAAGAAGATTTCGATACAGTTTTTCATTTTGGTGAATACTCCAGGATAGTTAAATCGTTTGATGATGTTAATTATGTAATGAAAACAAATTTACATGGAACAACTAGAATATTAGAAATGTGTAGATTATGGGGAGCTAAATTAATATACTCAGCAAGTAGTTCAAAATTTGGAAACGAAGGAAAAGATGAAAATCTAAGCCCATATTCATGGGCCAAATCAAAAATAGTAGAATTAATTAAAAACTACAATAGTTGGTATGATCTACAATATGAAATATGTTACTTTTTTAATGTATATGGACCAGGTCAAATAACATCCGGAGATTACGCAACGGTTATTGGAATATTTCAAAATCAGTATTTAAATGGAGAAACCATGACCGTAGTAAGCCCAGGTACTCAGACTAGAGATTTTACTCATGTACGTGATGTAGTTAGAGGAGTAAGTAAAGCCGCATGTATAGGAATGAATAAAGAATGGCACCTAAGGTCTGGTAAAAACGTATCTATAATAGATGTTGCAAACTTATATAATAAAGGAGATTGGCACTTAATACCTGAACGCAGAGGTGAAAGGTTTACATCTGAGGAGTTTCCATCTGATACTAATGAAGTACTTCAATGGGAACCCCAAGAGAGCCTAGAAGAGTGGATAGAATCAATACGCAAAACAAAAAACATGTTAGTTTAATTACATAAAACAATGGATTGGAAAGTATACATATTGTCTTGTTCAGATGGAACATATTACACTGGAATAACCACTGATATTGAAAGAAGATTAAATGAACATAATAGTGGAAAAGGTGCTAAATATACTAGAAGCAGAACTCCTGTTAGATTAGAAGAATATACATACTTTGAAAATAGATCATTAGCAACTAAAGAAGAATTAAGTATAAAAAAATTATCCAGAGGTAAGAAAGAAAAGCTCATACATAAATGGAGAGCTAATCGTCTTGCAAAATACAACTCAAACTAGCAATCACCAAACCCTGCTAGAAATATATTTAAATCTGACACATTAACGGATCCATCGTTATTTAAGTCCCATTCTAAACCCTGTACCAAAAACTCGTAAGATTCGAATTCAATAGGACATAAGCAATCAAAGTCAAATATATTCAAGTCAGAGGCTTCGTAGCTTTCTGAACCTAATTCGCAAAGAGAGACTGGTGCATTGTTTACTTGTCCGTACGCCGTTCCATTTCTACTATAAATAGTGCCGTCTGCAAATTCCATCGTAATTTGTAGTTCATGAAAACCGTTACATGTAGGTTGAAAGATTCCAGGACAATCGGTATTAATTTCCTCGTTTACGTATGTATAGAAAGGAAGCGTCCAGTCTTCAGTTACAATAGGAATGTCATCATCTAACGTCCAATTAATAGAAATAGGTTGAAGGTCGGTTGCAATAAGTGTACCGCTAGTATCAAGTATTCGCACATCTGCCTTCCACTTAGCTACACCGCAATTAGCGTCTTGAAAATAGTCGCTTGGTACTAATGGAACTATATCAGCTGCATGTGTTCCATACTGAGTCAAAAAGCTATTGAGATCAGTTGATGTATAACATGGTGGAGACTGAGCAACAACAGCAGCAGCTGGTTCAATAGGCAGTAATTCCTCTTTTTGACAACTCAAGAGGCATATGCATATGAAGAAAAGTAATATGTTTTTTGTATAAAAAATCATTTATCGCTCTCTATCACCTTCTCCAGAAGAATTTATATATTGAGTTGGATAATTAATGCTTAAATCTTTTAATATATCCAAAGCGCCTGCATTGCCAACATTTCTGCGAAAAGATGAGTTAGACGCATTAACATATTTTCCATATTTAGGTACACCTGACATTTCTTTAAGAAAAATTTCTTTTAGAAAAGCCTCGCTGTTTTCTCGTTCTTTTTCGTGTTTTTTAGCCGCTTCTAGTGATGAAAACAATGTTCCATCTTCTGTTTTAAATCCTTTTATTTTTTCTGCCATTTTTATAATATTATTTTTTATCTTTTAACGTTAATTAAATAACACATTACCTCTTATTGCAAAAGCTACTTTGTTCCAAATAATGCTGCTTGATAAGCTAGATTAAAAGTTACTATACCTCCTTTTGAATTTTGGAATGAAAATACTGCAGTTTCTGCTGAATCCCATCGTATTTCTGCTGTATCCTCTTCATCTATGATAAACTCATCAGTTGCGTTAGCTTTACCTACTACTTCTACTCCATCAAGTGCTATTAGAATATCACCATCCATGCTATTTTTAAAAGACTGAGCCGGTCCGCCAGTTATGGATGTAGCTGTCCATTCAAATCCTTTTTCTACCAACCAGTTCACTGGCTGATCAAAGCCACCGCCTGCATTATCTTTTGCCCATGCTTGTGCTGCGTGTTTATAGTCAAAGTAAGATTTATTAGTTCCTTGAGAAATTTCTGAATTAAATGAATAGACATATTCCATTTGCCAAATTATTTCAAAAGGATTTACATTGTAAAATCTATTATTTACATCTGCTTTACTATATAGAGCATCATAAAGATCTTTTGCTAATTTAGCATTATCGCTTTTAGGATCCTTGATTTCGCTTAATAATACTTTTCTTATATATGAATTGGCATATCCCCAGTTTTCTTCAAGTAAAACGCCGTTATATTCTTTAAGAAGCATATTATCTCTATTAGTGGCAGCACTTTGTGATTCAAATAATTCTCCAGTAACTTCCGATCTATAAAGGGTTATTTCTTGTATCATAGCTTTTTATTTTTATTTATAAAAATTTACCAATTAATATTATGTAAACGTAGTAATATGTAATGTTATCGATATTATTTAGTATAATATATTTAATATTGAAAAACTAAAAAATTAATATATGAAAACTTTACTTGAAAAGATATCTAAAAATGAATATGAGTCCTTTGAAAATAAAAAATTTAAAACCATAGCCCAAGGTCGTAATATTATAGAAAAGACTACTGAATATACTTCTAATATGAAAGACAAAGATAAAACATATATGGGAAGAGGTTCTAAAGCAGGTTTTGTATGTAAAAATGAAATATACAACCAATTTATAGATTTAGCTAAAGATGATGGAAAATGGAGTAATATATTTGTAGATGATAAATTTATAGAGACATGGAAAGATATTTCAAAAAAAGAAGAAATACTTCAATGGAAAAAGAGTAAAAAAGGTTTAATAATTAGATTATTTGTTAAAGAAGAAAAAGAGCCTCATTATTTAGGGTATGGAATATATTATTATATAGGTGCTTCAGAAAATGGAGTCCTCTGGAAAAAAATAAAATCATGAAAACACCGAGTTGGTTTACAGGAGAGTTATACGAAAAAGGCAGTATTGTAAAAAACCCATATAGTGGAATGCAATTTGAACTAAACGCATTAGAACTTAGCATTTACGACTACGTATTAGGGTTAAATACTATTATACAAGAAATGGGAGGAGTAATGGATCCTAGAACTGTTAAGTTTCAAGGTGAAATGGCAAAAGGAATATCTTGGTTTAGAAATAATAACGCGAAAGCATATATGATATTATTAGATTAAAATGAATTTAACAGATCAATTTAAATATGTAAATAAAATAGTGATGAGCTGTAAAACTAAAGAACAAAAAAACAGCGCTCACAAATGGGCATGGGAATGGTCAAAAAGAACCAAATCTATTTTTCCAAATACCGTTCATAGTCACACTGACCTTTTTTTAGATGTAGTCAGTACTTGGCATATGATAAATAAAAAAATATAAAATATGAAAAATAAAATTTTTAAAAAATTTGATATATCACATAGAGGATATGAGATCATTAAAGAAAATAATTGTTATGTAGCAATTATTGGACCTCTTAAATTAAGAGCTATGGAAATAGAAGACTTAAAAAAGAAGATAGACAAAATTAAAGATTTTTAAATTTAAATTCAGACGATACTAGTAAATATGAAATTATTAAAAAAGTTTATTAAATTAGCTATATTATTTTTTGAAAAGACTTATGAAATGGATACCCTTGCATACAGGAAAAGGGAATGGGATTGGATGAATAATATAGATCAAAATAAAAATGAGTAGAATAGAAGATTTAGTATACAGTGCTTATGATTTAAATAAACACAAAGAATTATTTAACAATGTTTCATTAATTAGAATTGAAAAACCTAATATGTTACTGTTGGATATCTATGAACTAGCATACCAAAGAACCATTAAAAAAAATGATTTTAGTTACCAAAATGCTAAAAATAAATAAGCGTAACAATATGTTACTTAGAAATACAATATTCACCGCATTTATAATTATATTGTTTAGTTGTAAAACTAAAGATAGTATGTGTGATTCATATTCTGTAATTCAATTTATAGAGCGAGATACTATTTGTATAGAATCTCAACACGTTCATATTGAAGAAGAACATATTTGTTCTTACTTTAATGACATTGAAACTATTATTGTTGATACGTTTGAGATTAAAATACCAAAACAAAGATGAGTCTTAAAAAAATACAAAAAGAGTTTAGACAAACTAGTAGTAAGGAGTTAATTTCAGCTGTAGTTGACAACTTTTTATTTGGACTACTTGGGGCAGTTTTAGTAGTGTTTATAGCAGAGCGAGTAGACATTTTAGTATTATTAGGTTACATGGTCTATTACTTTTTTCTAGGGCGAGTTGTTAACCGACCCAAGTATGTAACAAGTTTAGGAAAGTTCATAGTGTTTCCGGTACCAACTGCACTTGGTGCATTTATGGGATATAAGTTGGCTTTTTTATTAACACAATTAATGCAATGATTAAAGATTTTTGCCCAGCACTAAGTCCTATACAAATGCTTAAAGAAGGTGTTTTTGGAGGTTCTTATTTTGGTATAGAGGCTCTAGAAGGGGACAGCGACTATTCTACTCTATTTAAGAGAGCCTTGCCGGATGTGCCTATAGATTTATACCTAAATAAAACCTATATTACTAAACTTAATAAATTCAAGGTTAAAAGCGGAACTTCATATGAATATTGGAGAGAAATGAAATGGATACACGATGATGACCCGTATGGCTGGTTTGAATGGTATATAAAATATTACAACGGAAGGCGTCACCCAGACGACAGTAGGCAAATAAAGAGGTGGAATGATTTTTGTGGAGAAAACGGCAGGTGGAGAAGAAGAATATATAAAATGATACACCAAACCGGCGATTGGGATATATCTCCTAGAATACAACAAAGTCTATTACATTGGGGTTATTTAGTTAACAGCAAAGACTTTCAACAATACAAAGAAAAATATGATTAATTTAATAAAAAGGCTATTTAGATCCAAGTCACTTCGAGAAAAACTAGATGAAAAGTACAAGAAAACTCTTCATGAAGCGTTTACGCTTTCGAAAGTAAACAGAACGGCCAGCGATGCAAAATACGCAGAGGCACTTCGTATAGCAGATCAAATAGAAGCGTTAACTGGAGCTGAGGCAGAATAAAGCCGGTTTTGCGCGATTCAGATTGTCATTTTTGGGTTTTCTACAGCGGGGTTTAGGGTATACCTCGGTACTATTGATATGACTACTCTCTGAATCCACACGCGCCTTGCGCCGAAAAAAAATTTCTCATTGCACATTTTTGACTTATTAGGGTTAACTCCCTGAGTATTTTTAGTATTATATCTGTATAATCATTAAAATTTAAAAAAGATGAAAGAAGTACTACAGCAGTTAATGCAAAAAGAAACAGAATTGACACAACAGTTAGAAGAACTAAGAGGAGCCCGTATAACTATTGAAAGGGTACTGGGACCAGCAGCCAGTCAGGTAACAATAAAACCCACAACAGGGGAAAACTCCGTAATCACAGAGCAGGCTATACAGAGGCCGGTTACAAAAGACCCAAACCTAAATGCAGCTTTTGACTCTATCATACCTGTGTTACAAGCTAGTGCTGGAACCGGGTGTACCTTTAAACAGATACATAATCGTACCCAACCTATTAGAGAGTCTATAAAGCAATATAAACAAATAACTATACTGAATTACCTAAGTTCTCTTAGAACAAACGGGTTTATCCGTAAGAGTGGTAAAAAATACTTTATTAATAGAGACTAACATGATTGAAGCAATAGCAGACATAACGCAGAGATCAAAAGGAAACCCGGGTGCAATGAAGTGCCTGATTGAAATGATAAGCAGACCGCCAGAGGAGCTAATAGGTTCTATAAAGATAATCCAAACACTTGACCATTTAGATATCACAGGGAGCGACATATATGTTTTCTGGAATGATCTAGCCGGCAAAGACTGGGAAATAATGGAATATCTAGCTGGATATGTACCAGGCAAAACCTTAAAAGAAGCATGCAGTAGACAGGATTACAGTGGCAGGGAACTGGTAAAAGAGTGGTTGCAAAAACCCAAGACAACAAAAACTTAAAACTTAAATAATTAATTATGGAAACATACCAGCAAGAAGAAATAGCCCAAATCTTAATAGAACAGTACCAAACCCCAGAGGAGAGGGAAAGACTGTTTAGCCTAGCCTTTGAAGTGAAATGTAATAGTCCAGAATATACCCGATTGGAATGTTTAGAAACAGCCAGTTTAAATATAAGTAATAATGACCTAATAGACGGGCAGGATCCAGAGTATACCAGATTCTATGCCATAGAATGTGATCATGGTTATTTCCGGTTTTTTGTACTGTTAAACCCGGAAGGCCAAGTTTGGCCAGGGACCCAGGTAGTAGAATGGTACCCAAGAGGTGGAATGGACCCGGCTGGCAGAGAAATATGGGATAATCAAAGGTTTATTCTAGATTGCTTGGCAGCCCCTACTCAGGATATTGACCCAGAACGTAGGCGCCAAGTTGAATATACCCGGTTAGAACTTGGTGAGAACTGGCCTAGACTAGTAAAGATACTCCTGGCGGCACGGGCAGAGGGCTGGCTGATACAAGAGTCGCGTGACCCTGAGACCACTTAGAAATTTTCCCGTGTTTTTTCCCTGAGGAGATTTACATTTTTTTGGGCCAGGTGAATTCCTGGCTCGAGGGGGATAGTCTTAATTTATTTTACTCCATTTTTCCTATATAGTCTATATATACCTATCCAGGGCTATATACTACTAGACGCCCAGGGCCCCCTCGAGAGGCCCCCGAGACGCCCCAGGACAGGCTGGTCATGCTACCACGAGAGGCCCCCTCGAGGGGCAGTTATTTAGCTGTTATTCCGCTATATAGCTATAATACCTCTGTGTAGTTTATACTGGCTAGACGTGAAACAGCCTGTTTTAGCCGGTTATATCAGTACCTTTGTATTCTATAGAGTACCTATGTCTCAGCTGGTTGTGCGTTTAGCCGGTTATATCAGTACCTTTGTATCTAGTCTACTGGCAATAATCACCAGGGTTAGCCGAGGGGCTATTGGAAAAAGTAGCAGAAAGTGGGTTTTTTCCTGCAAATGGCTAAAGATCCTAGGGAGGTAAAGCTACTGTATTGCATGTCAACCAGTTACATAATATGATTTAATCCATATCCGGCACGTGTAACCTTTTTGTACCATTTAGCAACGGTAGTATAAACCCGTTTTACCGCCAGGTTCCAGAGTCAGATAGAGCATACTGCTGCATGGCTGACTGGGGTTGAGCGCGATTAAGGAAGGTTAACTTTATTTTATAGACCCAGATAAAATGCTTATATTTATAGTATAACAAAAAACAAAAATAATGAATATAGGAACAATGGGTGCAGCAGCAATTTTAATGAGAAACAATACTAATATGATGAAGGGCGGAGGATCCGGACCTCAGGAACAGGATGATAAACCTAAGGGTTTAGGAAAATTATTACTTATAGTAACTGTACTTGTAATTGGGGCTTGGTGTTTTCATGTTAAGCCAGCTTTCTGGTATGTAGAAGTGGAACAGCAAGTTGTTGCAAAGAAGATGCTACAGGAGGAGGGAAGCAAAGGCAAGGTATATAACTCTTGTTTTATTCAGGTTGAAACCGGTTATGTGGAACAGGATAATCAATGGGTAAAACAAGATTCCTGTTTATGGATCCACTGTAGCCAGCAGAATTATTTAAATTACAATACTGGTCATGTGATTAAGCAGCAGATAGTTAAACCTCATCTACAGGGTTGGAGTAGTGCAATGACCGGGATTGTACTTGTATTGGGTTTAATATGGACGTTCACGCTTGCTGCTATTATGGCCAATAACCTTTAACAGGAGAGATAGACAGAAAGCCGGCTTCTATGCCGGCTTTTTGGGGGAAGGGGCTCTGTGTCTAGACGAGTGAAAAAATACCCTCTCCCATGTAGCACTGACCCGCTTTAAAAAGGTTAGCTGTTAAATAAGTACAACAGGCCCGGTCTAGACTGTGTTGGTATCCAGAACAGAAGGGTAAACTTTATCAAGAATAATTACACAGAATTTTTATTTTATGTAATAAATAGTTATATTTACTTATAACAATTAAAACAAAATAATTATGAACGCAAGAGCAAGAAAAAGAAACAGCAGAATCGCTGCAATTGGAAAATCAGTATTAGTATTACAAGGTGTAGTATTGAGTTATGCTATAGGATTTATGGTATTTAAACTTATAGAAACTATAGTTAGTTAATAACCAAGAATTAATTAAGTTAACGAGAGGCCACCTAAACAGTTGGCCTTTTGTTTATTAACGAGGGAAGAAAACAATTTAATCAAAAAAAAGGAAGATTATGAAAAATTTAAAATACGCAGAAAAAAGAATGGAATTTCTTAGATCTGAAATGGGAGAAATAAAAAGAGTATTTCAAAGCGAACAAGGTTTATTTATAGAACTTGAAAACGGAATGAATTTACAACTACACGATGAAGAAATAAACTACCAAGCTACAGAATATCTTGAAAGCGAGATAGAACAACTAAGAAGCGTTTAATTGTAGATAACGGTTTGGATAATAACCAAGAATTAATTAAGTTAACGAGAGGCCACTTAAACAGTTGGCCTTTTGTTTTAATAAATAACTAGAGATGAAAAAAGAATCTAAAAAACTGGAACGGGTAACACTTACCTTACAAGAATGGTGGCAGGCTACACGCCAGCAAGTGCAACGTAACCGTAAAAAATATACCAGAAAAACCAAGCACCGGAACGGGTAACCGGATAAAGGTATACTCGCTACATAAATATTTCCTATTGTGTATAGTTATGATTATATTTATACTATAACAAATTAAAACTAAGATGAGTATAATAGAACCACCAAAAACATTAGAAGATTTTGAAAAAGTATTAGAGTCTATCATAGAGTTACAAAACAATCCTTGGTTGGATGGTACTATGTCTGATAGTTTACTTGAAAAAGAATACCAAGTAAGAAAAAAGATTAAAGAACTAAAAACAAAATAAAAATGAAAAACATTTTAAAATACAAATTATCTATACTAGTACAAATAATCGCTTTATTCAGTCTTCCAGTAATTATATACGCAAAATGGATCGAACCTTACAGCCTTGAAAACAACATTTGGATAGGAATTAATGGGGCAGTATGGTTACACTTTTTAGACCGAGCACGAAATGGTCTACCATCGAAAAAAGTTTAGAAATGAAAAAGCACGAAATTCATATAAGTAGAAATAAAGTAAATCTCCATGGTATATGGGCTTGGCTTTTTATAGGTCTCGGTATACTAAAGTTTATTACATTAATACTATGGGCTATTTCAGCACTATTGAAAATGATAATATTATTTATTTAAAAAACAAAGATAATGAATGAAGGATTATTAACAACAATTTTTATGTTGGCACTTGCTACAAGTGTTTATTTTTTAGGACATTTAATGTCATGGATGGTGTATAAGATTGCACCTCACAATTGTAGAATAGAATTTACAAAAGCACGTATATTAAGAACTAATTTAGTTATGACGTTTAGCATCTTATTATGGGGTATAGTATTTTATAATTTAATTTAAAAAACAAAGAAGATGAGTACCCGTTACAATTAAGATGTAACGGGTTTTTTAGGGTTTAATAAGTAGAAATGGATTAAGTAATAGTAATACCGTTGTTACCTCTGTGATGTATGGATTTAACAAATGGACACGTGCCAGAAATTGGATTATATTATATAACACAACTTATTGATTATCAATATACTAAAAATACCTCCATGGTTTGTATGAAAATTCAGGTCTCATTATAAGTTTTTCCGTACACCGTGGATCTAAAGAATTGTTAAAGGTTATTTAAATCGAAACTTTTTACACAGAGTTTTTATTTTATGTAATAAAGTATTATATTTATAGTATAACAAAAAACAAAAATATATGTATAGTTTAAAATGTAATTATTACGAAAAAGAATTCGACTCGCTCGATGAATTATTAAATAATATTCTTGAATCAGGAATGGACCCGAACTACGAGGTAACTCGAAACGGAAATGGAACTGGCGAAACTGCGTGGGATTTAATTGGACCACAGGCTTAAATTAAAAAAATGAAAAAGGATATACTATACACAATGGTTAAGATAGATAAGGAAAGGTTACTAAAACTTTTTCCTCCTATCCATGTAAATGTATTTACTCACCACTCAACTATTGAATGGAAACCAGAGGAATTAACAGTTCCACTGGGGAAAGAGGTAAACTTAACTATACTTGGAAGATTAACTAATGATAAAGTAGATGTTCTCCTGGTTAATAATCCATGGAGTAAAAACAAGTATCCTCACATTACCCTTTCAACTGCAGACGGCGTTGCCGCAAAGCAGAGTAATTATTATTTAGAAAAAGATTTCTATAAAATAAAAGAGGTTCAGGAAAAATCAGTAACTGGTATTATCACAGCAGCTTGGATTAAATAATGACAAGGGTATATTAGTTACACAGAAGTTTTTATTTGTGAAGAATTATTATTATATTTATAGTATAACAAAAACAAAATAATTATGACTAATTGCGAAAGATGTAATAAAGAAACACGTGTATTTACAATGTCTTGGTTTGATACTGAAATGATATGTAAAGATTGTGATTATAAAGAATCACAGATGAAGGAGCTAAAGCATGCGAAAGAGGTAGAGCTAGAAGAATGTTTAAAAGGAAACTTTAATTTTAAAGGTATAGGTTTTCCAAAAGGTAATAACAATTAAAATAAAATAAAATAATTATGAGCGAATTAACAACACAGTACTGGGCATTTCATTATCACATATTAAGTTTCCTAAAAGAAACTAGAGATTTAGAAGAAGCAAGACAGAGGTATGAAAAAGATAAAGTAGATTACTTTTGGAATTGGATGAAACATGACGAAGAGATGGATGAAAAGATATATGAATTCTTAAAGTAATAAAAGGTTTACTCCGTAGTAGCAACCAGACTCAGGTCTGGTTGTTGGGGGTTTATTTAATAGAACCAGCAGGAAACATTTCAGTATAAGATATAAAATTACCAATAAACATATGTTAGAAAATGGTTGGAGGTTAATGATTAGTTTTCATTGGCCACACGATAGATTCTGTTTAGGGTTCCAAACAATTAAACCTTCGGAAGAAGACCCTTATTGGACACTTACCTTATACTTATTAATAGCAACAGTGGATTTAGACTGGAACGGCACGCCAAGATAAACAGACTACCGTATTAGATCTAAAAGGAGGAGGGTAACTTTCTCCTTTTTTTATTACACAAGATTTTTATATTGTGTAATTTATTATTATATTTACTATATAACAAAAAGAAATAATGACTCAACCATTACAAAAAACTTTAGAATTAGCAACGGCTGCTCATGGAGAACAGACCCGTAAGTATTCAAATGACTTATATATTACTCATCCTATTAGAGTAGCTAAACGTATTGAAGAAGAAGGTGGGAGTGAATGTCAAATTGCAGCTGCATTGTTACATGATGTCATTGAAGATACGGAGGTAACAATTGAGCAATTAAGAGTTGCTTTACATAAAATATGGACTAGTCAAGATGCAGAGTATATCTTAAAGATGGTTATAGAATTAACAGATGTTTTTGTAAAACAGGATTTTCCTTTGTTAAATCGTAAAGCAAGAAAATTACTTGAAGCCAGAAGACTAGGCGGTATCAGCAAAGAGGCAAAGCAGATTAAGTTTGCTGATATAAAAGATAATCAGGATTCTATTGGTTTAAATCCAGATTTCGCTAAGGTTTGGAACCAGGAAAAAGAGGTAATATTATCTTATCTTAGAGGTCAACTTTAACCTGTTTTATTTTTTTAGAGCAGGTTTTAGTATTATATTTATAGTATAACATTAAAAACAAAAACAATGAATCAAGAATTACTAACAAAAGTATTATCTATTCCCACATATTTTGGTGAAGAAGACAAAATGATAAACTTCCTAGAGGAGTATTTAAAAGAAGCCAAGCTAAATTATACAGTAGATAAATTAGGGAGCATCTATGTCACTAAGGGTGATGCTGAACAGTATCCCTGCTTTATTAGTCATACTGACACTGTACATAAAGTAAACGAAAGATTAGAAGTTTACATAAACCCAGCAGGACATCTTCAAGGTAGAGATTGCGTTGATCATTCTAAACTTGGAATTGGAGGCGATGATAAATGTGGAGTTTATCTTTGTCTTGAAATGCTAGACCAGCTAGATAACGTGAAGGTAGCATTCTTTGTAGGCGAAGAGTTTGGAATGATTGGAAGTAAAGAAGCAGATCCTGAATTTTTCAGTAATGTAGATTACGCAATACAATTTGATAGTCCAGAAGGTGACACTATGAGTATGACTCTAATGAACAAGGCTCTCTTTGAAATTGATAGCCCGTTTGGAAGAACAGTAGAACCTATCTTAAAAGAAAGAGGAATTACTAAATGGCAACGTCACCCTTATACAGATGTGTATCAATTAATGATTAAGTTTGGATTTCCTTGCTTGAATCTTGCAGCAGGGTATCATAGTTATCATACCAAAGATGAGTATGTAGTTATTGATGAGGTTAATAATACTTTAGAACTTGCAAAAGAATTAGTAAATGATATTAAATTAAAGGTTGCGTTTCCAGAGAAACAAACAGCCACTCCGTAGTAAAGTATTTAAGACTTGTTTTTATGTTACCTGTTTAGTCTACTTAACCGTAGGCTTTTCGGGGGTTGTAGGGATATATAATAAAAACAAAGCTATGAATATAGATTTAATAGAAGACATAGAGATTGCTATACTTTCCATAAAAGATGGTAACATAGAGGAAGCAATTAAAATGTTAGAAGAAATCCAAGAAAAACACGGTTTTGATATTAACCCAAAGATTTTTCCCAATTAGCAGGTGCAATACCTCTGTGACTTTACTACGTGCTCTAGATACGAAGGTATCTTTACTACACTACCTCTGCGTTAGTAGCCCGATCCCTATTTAAGAAGGTTAACTTTATTACACAAAACAATTATTATATGTAATATTATAGTTATATTTACTGTATAACAAATTAATAATAATAATTAAAAAGGAAAGGATGAAAGACGAAGTAGTAGAAACCACGGTAGAATTGTTTTGTCGCGAATACGACGGTCACACTGAAATCAAAACATTTAGTAAAGACAAGGTTGATTTCCTCGAAGAAACATTAGAGTTCTTTAATCTAGAAAATCACAAAAAGGCTAGCAGTTGGAAAAAAGAGTGGAATAAAATACTAGAAGAAAGACCTAATGCTCAATTAGATAGTTACATAGGAAAAATAACAGGTGAAGAAATAGGGTATGATAGTTATATGGTTGACGGATGTGCTATGTACCGCGATGAATTATATTTATACACAGCCTGGGACAATTATGTAATAGGGGAATAATAATTAAAAAAAGAAAAGATAGATTAACCCGGTTTCCTACCGGGTTTTTTAGGGTCTACATGGATCCTGAATCCACATAACATAGAGGTAAAATAATTACACAAAAGTTTTTATTTGTGTAAAGTAATAGTTATATTTACTTATAACAATTAAAACAAAACAATTATGACAACAATTAAATTTTTCTTTAAGTTTCTATTTCTAGTAATAGTAATGGTGATCGCAGCGAGACTTTCTTTCGCAGTATTAAGTTTCCTATTAAGTGGATTAACTCTTCTTCTCGCAGTGTCTGCGGTGACGGTGGCGACAATGATGGTATTAGATAAGTCAGTAACTAAAATCTCTAAGTAATGATTCAAGAAATATTTAAATTCGCAAGTGAAGGTAATGCAGACGAAACGTATGCTAAAATAGTTGAGCAACATAACAATGAAGTAATGGATTACTTAGGCTTAACCATCTTAGCACGGAGGTATGAAAAAGCTCAACTCGATGATAAAGCATTTTGTAAAATTACCGTAATGCTAGTTGAAGAATCATTAGATTTGGATCTAGATAATAATCTTTAATATTTATAGTATAATATACATAATAACATGAGCAAGGAACTAACAGCATTAAAAAAAGATTTTAAACAACATTGTCCTGGCGTTCAGGTATCTTCAATGGAGGAGAGGCATCTCCCAGGTTGGAAACGTTTGGTTTTCAGGGATGGTTTAAACTGCGATGATATGTTAGACATATCTCTCTACTTGAGAAACAGGTTTGGTGTTGAAGGTAAGTATAGTCATAAGTTACCTAAGTTACATGAGTATCGAGGTGATTTAGTATTAACCTTCTCTGAAGAAGAAGTAAAAAGAGTTTCATTAATAATCACTCCGTAGTAACATGAAGACAGTATATCCAAAAGAACCGGCTCAAAGTTTTAATGATTGGGCACAATATATTAGAGAACAAATTAACTTAATTAAATCTAAGCAATATGAGACTATCAGGAAAAACAACAGAATACCAATGTGACAAATGTGGAAGTATTCACGAAAGAAAAGACATTGCTAGCTTATCCCAATACTTTCAACCTGGAGGTATAATAGAATACAAGCAAGGTAACTTAGGAGTTAGACATCTTTGTCAACCATGTAAGACCCAGTTTGAAGCAGAATACCAAGCATGGTTTACAAACTATAACTTTGTAAAGAATCCACCAAAGCACGTATTCATAGAGGTAAGCTAATTGCACAGAAGTTTTTATTTGTGAAGAATTATTATTATATTTATAGTATAACAATTAATAATAAAAATATGAAGACAAAACAAGAATTAACCCAAGCATTAAACTTAACTAATAAAGAGTTTGGTTTACTAGCAGACTATGCTTACTGCGACCAGTTTATGCCAGGAGGCGATGTAAAACAATGGCAATCCAGAATGAAGGAAGCTATGATGGAGGAAGAAGGAATCGAGATGGAGATAGGAGAACCTGTATGGAGACCTGGAGATAAAGATAAATTGATTAATATTTTCAATAGGGCTACTACATAGTAGTGTTGTTTTTTTGTTATGAACCCGCTTCGGCGGGTTTTTTTATGAGGACCGGTCTGGCAGGTGCAATACCCTTATGAAGTTAGATCGGTGCTAACATGTGGAGGTACAGTAGTAAACGTACCTTTAGGTTGCAGTATCTGTAGTAAAGTTGTGAAGGTATAATAGTTGCACAAATATTTCCTTTTGTGTATAGTTATTATTATATTTATAGTATAACAAAAACAAATAATTATGGAAAAAACCAAAAACATATTACGCAGTATAATATATTATGCATTTCTATTGTTTTTAACTATAGGAATATTAGTGATATCATACCTAATGTGGTGTTTTGCAACAGCAATAGATTCAGGTATATGGAAGTTTTTTATAGGAACTTTAAATGGAGTAGTAGTTCTTTACTGTTTACATAATGGTATCACTTTTAAAAATAACAATAGTAAATGAGAAATATAGAACAAGACTATTTTAATATAAGCAAGGCTATTTTTAAAAAATATAAAATAGATTGCGAACTAAATATTAAACATGCAGAACCCGGTATCATGTATACTTTAGAAGGTAAAGGTAATAGGTTTAAAGCTGTTCTAAAAAATAATGCTGAATGGTCAATCATTAAGCAATAAAAATTACCCAATGTTTTAATGTCATTTTTAGATAAAGAAGATAAATGGTTTCTCGATAGTATGAAAGAGGAATTAGTAATAGCAGAAGAAGATAAAGAAATAATGGAGTATGCATTACTTGATGTATACTCTCATCAATTAACCAAAGATTTAGAGTATTACAGTGAAGCGCCGATAATGTTAAAGCATTGTCATTTAGCGGTTTTAGAAGACCTTCATGTTATGGAGGAAGAATACAAAGAAAAGGAAGAATACGAAAAATGTCAAGTTATATTATCTGTAAGAAATCAGTTAATTGAAAAATTTAACATCAAAGTAAAACCCGTAACTCAATCCTAGTATAAGATTATACAAAAAAATAATATTTATATGAGTAACACAACCTACAAAAAACTATCTACTGTTCAAAAATTAGTAGTGGTTAATCAAAGACTTAGACATGGTGATATGTCAAAAGTAGCAAGAAAAACAGAATTTAGTCCAACAACGGTAAAGAATGTTATCGAAGGCAAGACTGAAAACGGAAGAGTTCTTAACGCAGCATATGACCTTACAAGAGGAAGAAAGAAAAACTTTCAAGTAATTAAAGATTTCTCTGCAAAAAGAAACGAAACTCTAGTTAATTCTTAATAACTAAACTAAACTACTAAAAGGTGAATCTATTAGGTTCGCCTTTTTTAGGGTTTAGTAACAGGTTTACACCAATGATCCTGTATCCTTTTTCTTGAAGGTATAATACTTACACAATAGTTTTTTATTGTGTATAATTATTCTTATATTTACTTATAACTTAAAAACAAAATACTTATGAATACAATAAAAATAGTAGAAGATATCTTAAAAAAAGAAGGCTTTACTTATGCTGATTATATATTATCATTACAAGGTCCATCGGTAGTGCTTACACAAAGTGGTAATATAAAAATGAATCAGGAAATAAGAAGTAAACTTAAAGATTTAATTAAAGTAATTTAATATATTCACAGAGGTAAACTTTTTACACAGGATTTTTATTTTATGTAATAAATGATTATATTTATACTATAACAAAAACAAAATAATTATGGCAAAATCATCAGTAACACACACAGGTTTAAGAGAACTATTAACAACAGGGATTGTTAAATTCTATTTCAAGAAAGTAGGCGGCGAATTACGCGAAGCATATGGAACAACTAATCTAGAGGAAATTCCTTTTGATAAACGTCCCAGTGGAACAGGTCGTAGGCCTACTGGAGTAACACCGTTCTTTTGTATTCAGAATCAATCATGGAGATCTGTTTCACATTCATCAGAAGTTTGGGAAGGCTAAGATGACACAAGTAGAAAAGGTTAAAGAAGAGATACGGGGTATCGAGTCCCGTATCCTTTTCCTAGAAACAGACCGAACTCGAATAGAATCAGCATGGGCTGGACCACAGGGGTATACGCCTTATAACCACGGTCCATATTTTAGAAAATTAGAGAAGAGAAAACTAAGAGCGAAACTTAGAAGAAGAATCACTAGATTAGAATCACTCCGTAGTGGCGTAGTAGACTAAAAATTAACTTAGAGGTAAACTTTTTACACAGGAATTTTTATTTGTGTAAACTTTTATTATATTTACAGTATAACAATTAATAACAAAACAAAAATAATCATTATGAAATTTGAAGCATCAAGAGAATTAGCTCTATATTTTAGAGAAGTAGAATCAACAAGTAAATCTTTAACTAAAGAGGAGGAATTAGAATTAATCCCATTAGCTCAATCGGGCAACTCTAAAGCAATTAATCGTGTGGTTAATAGTTGCAGTAAGATGGTAGTTAAAGCAGCTAACAAATACATGGGACAAGGAGTTCCGGTAATGGATCTGGTTCAGGAAGGAAACATTGGAACCATGGAAGCTTTAAAAAGGTTTACGCCTGGAAAATCCAAATTTTCAAGTTACGCTCAACTCTGGATTAAAAAGTATATCAATGACTCAGTGGCAACCGTTGGGAGAATCGTAAGATTACCAATGAACCATGAGTTTGATATCTTTAAAGCTAAAAAAGCGGGTAAAGAAGTAGCTAACTTAAACACACTTAGCTTAGACCAGAAGATAAGCGATGAAGGTAATGCTACATATGGAGATATGTTTAATCAATGTCAACCTAGTATAGAAACAAAATACCAAGATGAGTTTATAAACGATCTAGTAAATAAGTACTTGAATAAAATCAATAGAGATAAAGACAGGGAAATCGTTAAAGCTTACTTTGGAATAGGTAGAGACTATCCATTAACAGGCCAGTTACTTTCAGATGAGTTTGGTATGTCTAAAGTTGGAGTAAGTAGAATAGTTAATAAGACACTCTCTGAATTAAGAGTAGCTGTATAAAAAGGTTACTCCGTAGTGACCGCCGTGAACCGGGCTCCACTTGAAAGTAGTGAATCGAGGACGTAGGTATTTTTAACCCGCATTTATTGCGGGTTTTTTTTGCATACAGGTTTGGTAAATCACAGCCAGTACAATATAGACAAAGGTATAATACTTACACAAAAGTTTTTATTTGTGTAAAGTAATAGTTATATTTATAGTATAACAAATTAATAATAATAATTAAAAAAAGAAAGGATGGCAAATGAAGTAAGAAAAGAAATACTAAATTTAGTTGAGAGCAAATGGAGTAAAGTTGATTCCATAGAAAAGCTAATAGATGATTTAAAAAAGTTACGTAATAAGTTGACCAAATCAATAACTATGTATAGCTTAGAAGATTGGCAACTTTCAGAAGAGTCATATCCAGAAGATGATGTAAAGTTCTTAACCTGTCTTTGTAGAGACTTTGCATGGATGGAAGAGGAAGATATCAAAGAGGTGATTAAAAGATATAATAAACACCCAAATAAAAACGATAAATTCATAAGCGATTTAATAGAAGATGTAACTGAAGGAAAAATTATATATAAAACGTTCAATTATGAAAAGGGATATAAAGTAGAAAATTGGGATAGATGGATTTTTTATAATGAACCATACATATGTTATTAAAATAATATCAACCCGGTTTTATACCGGGTTTTTTAGGGTTTACTTGAATCCTGAATCCACAGAACATGGAGGTAAACTAATTGCACAAAAGTTTTTATTTGTGAAGAATTATTATTATATTTATACTATAACAAAAACAAAATAATTATGAGTAAATTAAAAATTGGAGACAAGGTAATTTGGAAAGGAAGTTGGGGAAGCGATGCACCTCAACAAGCAATCGTTGAAGGTATTGATTTAACAAAGGGTGGAAAGTATGGAGACCCAGTTAATGAAATAGAGTGGTCACAAGTATATGATAGAAATGTAGTAGTTACATTAGACAATGGACACTGGGCATACGCAAGTCAAATCAGTAGGAGACAAAGGTAAACTTTATTACACAGGATTTTTTTATTGTGTAGATTATTAGTATATTAGCTATATAACAAAAACAAATAATTATGACAGAAGAAACAGAAACAGTAACAGGTACCCCAATTGGATTGCAAGAAACCGCAATGTTCGCAGACCGCGAAGATATAATGGAGGCATTTAACTATGCTAAGCAAGTAATTGAAAGTAGCACCAGTCCAGAGATGGCCGTATATGGCACCACAGCGATTCAGGTGATATGGAATACATTAGCTAATAGATACCATATAATCAAGAAGTAATGGCAGTAGGATACATAGAAAACAAAGATGGTGAGAAAGCATTATACTGCACCACAACAATGCAAGCATTTGGACCAATATTATATGAAGAAGATGATGTAGAAGACTTCTTAGAATGGTTACCCATCGATGCTAGACATTATTCAAACCCGGATTTAGATAGTAAATACTACGACTGGAAACGGGAGTTGGAAGACGCAAAGGTACAATTAGAAAAGGACCATAAGAATGGTCTTTATGGAGAACAATATTAAACTTAAAAACAATAACAATGGGACTAGACCAGTATGCATACATGACAAAGGTAAAACTTAGCAAAGCAGTAGACTTTGGAGAAGAGTTAAACAAGGCAGTTGAATCAAACAAAAACGCCTATGATGAAATCAACTATTGGCGTAAGCACCCTAACTTACAAGGTTGGATGCAAAGGTTATATGAAAAGAAAGGTGGGCAGAATCCTGATTTTAATTGTGCACCTGTTGCATTAACCCAAGAAGACATTGATAATCTAGCACAAGATATACTAGATAATAATCTTCCTCAAACCAGTGGGTTCTTTTTTGGAGAATCTATTAGAGACGAGGAACAGGAGAGACATGACCTGGAATTTTGCAAACAGGCAAGCGGAGCTATTAAAGAAGGGTATACTGTATTCTATGATAGTTGGTGGTAGAAAATATTTAGATAAAGGCTACTCCGTAGTAAACATTTAGTATAATAACTATTCAAGAGCTACTATTGTAGATTTTGTTTATTGATACCCGGTTAGCATATAGCTGGGTATTTTTTTGTTTATTGATACCCGGTTAGCATATAGCTGGGTATTTTTTTATGAACAGAGGTTTGTCAACTACTATTATTCACAAACATAAAGGTAAACTAGTTAGCACAATAGTTTTATTTTGTGTATATATTTAGTATATTAGCTATATAACAAAAACAAATTAATTATGAATAACAAAGAAGTATATGTATTATTAGAAACCACGCCTGATTATATATCAACACTGGTTTACAAAGAAAGAGATGAGGCTATTTTAGCGTTAAAGGAAGTAGCAGAAGAAAATGATATGGAATATCATGAAGGAGATAGTGAAGCAGATGGGGGAGAAATATATGCAGAAGTTAGAACTGAAACATTAAATTAATTATGAAGAACGAAACAGTATCCCAATACAATAGGATAAAGAAGGCTCAAGCCAAGTGGAACCGCGAGAATCCAAATGAGCAGATGAACTTTGCAACGTTCTTAGATAAGTATGAAAAAACAAATAGCAGATTTAAAAAATAGATATGAAAAATTACACAGAATTTAAACACGACCCAGAAGTAGAAGAGTTAGCAAGGCAACATGTAGGTAGCGGCATAGACTATGGATATTTTGTTTCAATTGGAAATGGAGTAGTACAAATGGATAATGACGACCTCATCCCTTTTGAAAAGAGCGAAGAATCAGTTTCTTCAAAGATGATAAAGTTCTTTAAGAATAAACAAGATGCCAAAGACTTTGCAAATAGCATTTACATTGGTGAAGATACCGACATAGGTTGGGTAAGAATAGAAGACGAGCATGGAGAAATGCATTGGCGATTTGTGGAAGCGGTACCAACAACGAGGTACGTTAACACTATTGTAAATGGTCCATGGGAATATTCACCTAAAAGAAGTAGCATAGGATAAAGGTAAACTATTTACATAAAAATTATATTCTGTGTAATTAATTTAGTATATTAGTATTATAACAAAAACAAAATAATTATGGAATGTTCAATTTGTAAAGAAGAAATCGAGAAACAAGTAGACTCATCAACGGGTAAAGTATTCTGGGACCAGGGTCATAATGCAGATCCCCTGGTTGAAGACGGAAGGTGCTGTGACACTTGTAATTACACCAAAGTAATACCAGCAAGATTAACTAATATATTAAAAGGATAGACATGGCAAAGTACACAGAAGAAAGGTTACAGAAATTGCTAAAGGATCTAGGATTCAGCAGCGGTATACCAGATGACGAAGCATATGACATAGCTGACTCAATAGTATACGAAGAAGAAGGTTTAAAAGAATACTTGGAATCCAAAGGAATCAAGGATCCAGTAGGTTATATTGCAAATAGAGTTTAAAAAAAAAGGAATGAAGAAAAAGAACACACGCAAAGGTAAAAGTTATTGGAAAGAGGATGGTGCATATCAAAAAGAATTTGATAAATTAGAAAAGGAACTAGTACCTGCATCAGGCGAAGCAGAAACAGACCATGGTAAAATGCTAAGGGCAATATGCAGGTTATACTATGATTTCTGCAATAACGGAAACGGTAATGTATTTCAAGAATCATGGGGAGAACAGAGTATAAATCCATTCTATGAAGAAATGCTCGATGAATTAGACCTATATATGGATGATAGGGATTCTTTTGAAAAACTAGAACAGTTTATTAAATGCGACCATGGCGCTAAGTACCCTGACTTTACCAAAGACCAAATGGCCATATATGATAAAGTAGTAGATGAAGTAGTATATCAGATAATAAAAGAGAGGGAAGAGGCTCTACAGGAAACTACTCCGTAGTAAATTTTTAGTATAATATAGATATGTTAAAGTGGATAAACAATATAATAGAATCTAAACAGGAACAGGAAAGGCTTGATGTCTTGGCGAAGGAGATATTGGCTCAACAAGTTAATAGGGAAAAACTAGCAGATCTTATAGATTTAAGAAGAATAACTATAGGTAATGTAAGGTATCTTAGGTCATACTTAAATACTCTTAACTCAGTATCAAACTGTATTAAAGGAGGCAGCGCAGCTGAAACACGTAAAAAACGTCAGAGAGCTAAAGCTCAAATAATATGGGTTGCAACTAAGTTAAAAGAAGAGGAATCTATGGAAATCTATTTTAACCAACAGGTTCAAGAGCAAGGCAAACTAATTGCATAAAAGTTTTATTTTGTGTAAGTAATTTAGTATATTAGCTATATAACAATTAATAACAAAAACAAAATAATTATGGCAACAAGATCAAGAATTGCAGTGGAATTAGACAACGGAACAGTTAAATCAGTATACTGTCATTGGGATGGATATCCAGATGGAGTAGGACAAGACTTATTAAATCGAAGTTTTAATTCAACGAGAGAAGTGGAAGACTTTATAGACGAAGGTAGCAGATCTACAGTAGATGAATCCTATTATGAAAAATACGGTGAATCAAGAGGAGAGGAATTAGAGGAACCAAATGTTCATGCATCAGTAGATGATTACTATAGCAGTGACATTGAAGAGTATGGATACCTATTTACTAAAAACAACAACTGGCATGTCAAGAGTGCATATGGTTCTATAGATGACCTAGTTGAAAACGTAATATCATAACATATAATTATACTTTTGTGTAATATTTTAGTATAATATATAATATAGAAAGGTTTTAAAATAACAAAGCAGGCGATATACAGAGGAGGGGACAACACAGGCGCTAGTGATCTGAAACCTTAAAACAGAGATCCTCTGTATATCCATTTAAATTTAAATATGCAACATAAAGCAAAGTTACAGGACATAGAAGACTTTATTGCTCAAAGAAAAAAGGATTATTTAAGAGATATTAGACATTATAGATCAACGAGTCAGGACGAGGTAAATTTAATATATCTACAAATGGCTGAAAGTGGTCTTCTTTTTGTAGAAGAACTAGGAAAAACCTTTTTTAACTGGGAATAAATTAGTATAATAATAAAGATGGCAAAAGGAATATACATACAAGATAAACCAAACGTACTCAAAACATTGGGTACACTGATTACTATAGGAATATTGATAGGATATTCTGTATGGGCTGTTATCAATAATGAACAGGATCCAGTATATAATTCTAGTAAAGTAGAGTCAATTGTTTCTGAATGGAAACAGGATATTAATAATGCAGGAATAGATGCTGATACAGAGATTAAAACAGTAGACCGAATATTGATAGTAGATAGTATACCATACGGTTTCTTAAACAGCGAATCCACTACAGATATAATGGGCAGATCCGATTTAAGTACTAGAACAATATGGATTCTAAACAGGCCTATGGAAAGAGATCAACTTAAAGCTTTAATATATCATGAGCTTGGACACTATGTATTTAAATTAGACCATGAAGGTACAGGTGATATAATGTCAACTTATATAAAAGAAGATAATGGATATTATGCCCAGAATTGGACTCAATTATTACCTAGGTATTTACAAAAATGTAAAGAAGCTAGCTAATGGATTGGAAAAAATTAATACAAAATACTGATACTTTAAAATTGCTTTCTTTTTTAAAGGACCATAATAAAGATGTTTTTTATAAAGTAATATATAAAATATTAATAAGATGTCCTGATGAAATGTTAAGTGAAAAGTATAGTGTTTCTGAAAAGATAGATGCATTAGAAAAAATGAAAGATCATTTTACAATCTTAGAGGAGTATGAAAAATGTAGTAAAATAAAAATTATAATAGATGGAATCAAAGAAGATATTATACTTAGTAACAATAAGTAAAGACATAGTGCCAGGGGAAGATCACTCCGTAGTAAACACTTTTTGGGATACGACTGCGGTATGTGGAACAGTAAAAAAAGCATATAACATAGGGCTATGGATGGCCGGAATAAAGGAGTCCACCCATACTTACAGAAAAACAGCTGACACCGTTAGAGACGAGGGTATAGTTTTCATAGGAGAAAAGAATAATCCGGAAGAATCCAGAATAATCATCACAAAGGTTAAACGGTTTTAGATAAGTTTTTACTTGCCAATTAAATTTAGTATATTAGTATTAATAAAACACCAGTTATGAAGTATTTAAAAAACATATTATCGATATTATTATTAACTACAATTGTTGCATGTAGCAATAGCACTAGCAATGATTTAAAAAGGCCAAGTGATATACCAGAAGGGGTTCCTCCTAAATGGACACACTGGCATCAAGAAGCATATGATGATGGAAGAATAGGATTCAACAATGATTCATCTGTAATGGTAGTCATATCACCAAGACCCGGTTTAGATTTAAATAATTTTAAAATCGATGAAACTCTAGTAAAATGATAAAGGGAATATTTAAAATTTTCATAGTAGCATGCGTAGCTGTTATATGCTTTGGATACCTCGGGATATATCAAAAAGGGGAGTTGCAAGAAACAAATCATTATAAGCATATAGGAAAAGGTATTGGTAAAACTTTCAAGGAAACTAGTAAGTTACCTGGTAAAGTAAAAGAAAGTCAGCAATGGCAAGACCTTAAAGAAGGATTTTCAGACACAACTAAAACTAAATAAAGATGCATACATTTGAAACAATTGCTAAAGCCAGTACTCCTAAATCAGTTAAGGATAAGATATTAGAATTAAGGAGATTTCAAGCAAGGCTTCATGAATACTATGACATTCCACTAAGAGATAATGGTTGGAAAGAATATAGTGAAGCCCTTAAGCTTCTTGAAAAATCAGAAAAGACTTATAAAGTGGCTCAAGAAATGTGGAATCTAGAATGGCTTATAGAAGAGTTACGAAACATAGAGTCCTCAATTGAACAGATGGGTAATTGTATTGAAGAATATTTAAAACTTGATAAGGATTCTGTGGTTAAATAATACATGATTACACAGCTTGAGTTTGACAGAAGAATTGCTCATAATACTAAATTATTTAATAAGCAAATAAAGTCAAACACATTTACACCTAGTAAATATTATTTGTTCGATAAAAAACCCAAAGAACTAAGTACGATAGAATATGGTAAATTATACCATGATATTTATGCCGCAATAGTTTGCGGCACTCTTGTTTTGTCAGATCTCACAGCAAAAGATTCCATAATGATGAAACGTGGAAAGTTCACAAAGGTAGAATTAAAAACCTGTTATATCAAGACCAAAGGTATATTCATGAACACAGCAGGAAGTTTAACAGTGGGTTATAGAACACCTATCCTTAATTATATAAAAGCTACATATCAAAATGGAGCATACCATGAAGAAGACATGCCACTTTATTTAGTAGTATGCGATGCAACAGATAAATGGTCGAACGGAGGAATAATAGGCGTATGGCAAATGGATGGTGATAAAGTAAATGGATTATTAAAAGAATCCTCAAAAATTAGCCTGAGTAAATTTATGAAGCATGGAAAAAGAAAGCGTACCGATGTGGATACCATAGGTTGGACACAATGGTATAATACTATCTCAAAGAGAGTACCCGTTAGAGCTCAATGCAATATTTAATTTAAAATTTTGTTTAAAAATTGATTATTTTTTAGTATATTAGCTATATAACAAAAAACAAATTAATTATGAGTAAGGAAAAAGAATATGCATTCTGTAAAGAGACTAAGATTACCACTAACGACTTAGAAACATATTACTTTACAAGGGTAGATGGAGACTTGATATCAGGTTCAATGTCAACAGATTTTAAAGTAGCAAAACAGTGCTTTGAAGAAATCATAAGCTTAAAGGGCGAAACAGCAAGGGAAGAAGTATTGGAAATCGTAAAATCTTAATTATGAGAAATTGGAATCTAGATAAAGGATTTAAAATATACTTTAATCTTCATAAGAAATGCTATAGTGTCCAAGCATGGGACCAGGATAAAGCGGGTTGGAGAGTATTTAAACATTCATTTGCATTGCACGTAAAGGATGCTAAGATGTTAGTCAACGAAACAGGGAGGCAAAGGGTTATAAAAGAGAAACGTAAAAACGTACATGCTTTTATATTTGCTCCACGTGCAGAAGAGTATAAAAAAGGAGTAACTCCACGTTTTAAAAAGGTTTGTACTTATAATCCATATAAAGCAGGATACTTCCAAGATAAAGATACTAAATCGCCTATATATGAATTACCTGAAGCGGTATTAAGACATGGAGCAGTTTGGTATTAAATATTTAAAAGCCTAAGCTCGAGTGGCGGAATAGGTAGACGCGCCGGACTTAAAATCCTGTGGCCATTATGGCCGTGCCGGTTCGATCCCGGCCTCGAGTACTAAGCTTTTACGATGTGCACCCATAGCTCAGCTGGATAGAGCAACTGCCTTCTAAGCAGTAGGTCTCAGGTTCGAATCCTGATGGGTGTACCATTAAACCAGACCGGGAGAAATGCCTCCTTTGGTATGGGCTTATAACTCAGTTGGTTAGAGTATCTGACTCATAATCAGAAAGTCCCAGGTTCGAGCCCTGGTGGGCCCACGATGTCATCTGACATCATGATGTATCTTCCAGGATACACCATAATTATTTTTGTTTAGGGGCTTGTGAAAGCAAGTCCCGATTGTTATGATGAGAGCCGGTGTAATTAGCCGGCTCTTTTTTTGCATATAATCTAGTGTTACCTTTGTGTTGTTAGTACTGGCAAATTTTACAAAGGTCAACTTTATTACACAAAAGTTTTATTTTATGTAAATAGTTAGTATATTAGCATTATAACAAATAAAAATAATTTACTATGGAAGATTATATTATAATTAGATTAGGAATCCCAATACCTACTGAAGAGGAGTTTAAGTTAGTTAATGATATATCAGAAGGCGAGCCTATAGGTGGACCAGTGTTTCCAGATCAACCGGGAATGTCAGGTATCATAACTATACTTAAATCTAGATTAAGCTCTCGAGAAATATCTAATAGGTTTCAAGAAATTAGCATAGGCTTAATTGAAAATAGCGAAGGCAAAGATGGAAATGTATTTCCAGTAATGGTCTTTAAAATAGATCCTACTAGTTTTGCATATAACAATGATATGTCTCAATTTTTAGAATGGGGTAAAGCTTTCAAAAAACATTTAAACATAGAATCAAGCGACGAAGGTAAAACTCAATTTACAGATTCTTTTACTTTAGATAATCTACTTGACTTAATGAACGAGAGAGGTGGAGGCTTTGAAAAACTAAGCAGTAAAGAGCAGGAAATATTCAAGGAACTTTCTGATAACATTTAAAAATAATTTAGTATATTAACCGTAACCCTATAAAATAAAAACAAAAATGATAGAGATTAAAGGAGGAAAAAAAGAGCAATCCATTCGTCAGTGGTTTAATGACAACTTCACACGTTACCCAGAGGGAACCAGCATGGTAGACCTATATGACAAACTAAAGCGTGATGTAACTGAACACACCATTTCATATGGAATGCTTAATGGTATTATGAAAGATATAAAGAGTGAATCTCAAGAAACACCTGAACAAGTAGAGACAAATGTAATAGATGCGGCTGACTCCGTAGTGGCAATTAATGATTTGGAATTTCCTAATTTTAGATTACTTAAGTCTAATACTTATATTGACGAGCTTTTATCAGATCATGAAGAAGGCGGAGGCCAATATACTGGAACGGTTACCGTGGTTGTTGGAGAATCCGGAGTAGGTAAAAGTACAGTGATGTTAGATGTTATAGCTAATCTTAAGCAGAATAACCCTGATGCTAATATACTCTATGTAAGCTCAGAGATGACCCGTAATGACATATATTTCTATAAAGAAAAGACACCTATCATTGGGGATATTCCAACCCTGTTAATGATGGATTATATCCATACAGGCAACATGGACCAGGTGTTAGAGAAAGTTGCATTTAGTGGAGACTATGATGTTGTACTACTTGATAGTTTTCAAGACATGGTGGTAAAGTTTAAAGATATACTTGGGTGGAAAGCTACATACGCTGAAACCTGGTTAACTAACATTATGATTAGCGCAGCAGATAAAATGGGTATAGCAGTCTTGGCAATTCAACACCTTACCAAAGGAGGAACCTATGTAGGTAGTACATATCTCAAGCATGCTACCACTGCAATGTTAGAGTTTAGATTTGACACAGAAGGTGCACGTTACTTAGAGTTCTCAAAGAACCGTAGAGGTGGAAGTAATATTAATAAACCACTTTACTATACTCTTGAAGATGGCAAGATTAAGTATGATAAGGAACGCTTTGAATCTACGCAAACTGTGAAACAAATGGAGTCTACTGAGTTGGAACGTAAGCGTGAGGCAGAGGAAACTTTTAATAGAGTATTCTTAGGCATGGGAAATGAAACCATTGAGGATAACTCCGTAGTGGAACAAGAAGAGGGGCAGGAGACAGATTTTGAAATAGTTAATCTTATCAACCAGGATTAGTATAATATTAATAACATAAAAAAAAGCAATGATACAACAAAAAGAATTTGATATTTTAAAACGGGATCTTATCTCAAGGGATGCCATGACTAAAACAGTAACGCTACAACAAATAGATGTTACAACAAATGGAATCAAAGACGGTTTCATTAAGGTACAGGGACAGTTGGTCCCAGTGAGTAAAGGCTTTTGGGCAAAGTTGGCCAAAACAGTAAATGTAAATAGTGGACTAGCTACTAGTTTTATGAAGAACGATGATGAGCAAATCTATGCTACACTCATCAAGGCAATCAAGCAGTATAAATCTATTAGGTCAAATAATGCTCAACAGCAATATCAATTGATAGCTGATCCAGAGAAGAGAGAAGTTAATAACATAATTAAAGGCAGCAGTAGTGGCAGGTTATCAATGGAGACTATTTGCGATATATCTGAAAAGATACTCAACGATAACCCTAACATGGGTCTACAATCAGCCGGTAGTCATGGAGGCTTAACTACTTTTAATTTTATTAATTCATCACCTATTAAGATGGAAGGCTTGGGTGCAGACGAGGAGTTTAACTTTGGTTTTACTATTAAAACTACGCCCACTACTACTGGATTAGAACTCTATAACCAGAGGTTGATATGTGCTAATGGTATGAGAATAGGTTTAGGTAACGGTGCAGTTGCAGGTAACCTTGCCGATGTAGGTGAAAAGTTTAATCTAAAGAGTTTAAAGCCAGGAAACATTGATCAATTCTTAAACCAGATAAAGCGCATTGAGGCAACTGGTTTTGTTCCACGGGGTTTTAGAGAAGCAATAGCTTCAAGTCAATCTACCCGTGCAAGCTTTAAAGAATTGGAATCAGGTATAGCTTTAATTATGCAGCAGTTTCCAGATGCTGAGTCGGCTAAGGATTATAGAAAACTGGTTACTAGTTATTTCCCTGCGTTCTCTTCTAGTGCACAGCGATTGGCTAAAACAGGTCTTGATCCATATAAAATGAATGATCGCCAAAAGAGTAATATTAAAACAGGCATGTCAGTCTGGGATGTGATTAACAATCTTACTTTCTTGGGTAGTAATAAGTCTGAGTTTGATATAGTTAATCCAGAGTCACTTAAATCACAAGGTGGTAGATTACTTAATAAAGCAATTACTACTGGACTAGATCTTCAGTATGCTAACTTGCAAACATTATAAACGTTGAGTTTGATTTTATAGGGTAAAGTCAAATAACCCGAGACACCACAGGCCAGTGGTGTTTTTGGGGGTGATAATAGTTACGGGCACGTGTGTGAATCTCGTTGACTAGTAACACGGAGGTAAATCGCAAACACAGAGGTAATTACACCTTGCGTCTACGAACAGGCTGTTCAGGCACCTGTGACATATTACCTTCGAGTCTCTCCAACCCGGATTGTTTCATGACCCGGGCCAAGTCAGCAGATTGCTCATCCTGGTAATGGGGATCTGTAATCCACTGGTTCATCACTATTAGGGCCACTCCGTGATATTTAAATAACATATCAAAGATACCAAAGGCAAACCGGCTCAAGCGGCACCTCGTCTCAATTACTACATTATCGACCCGCTTTTTTAATATATCCTCTATCAACTGTAGAAGCTGAGGTCTATTGTAATCTGAAGCGGGCCTCCAATCCTCATAAACCTTGTCAAAGGTAAGCCCCCTCTTGGTACTCCACTCGTAAGCCAACCTCTTTTGCTCCTCCATCTTCTTCTTATTAACCTGACTGCTTGAATCCACCCGGCTATATAAAACAGTCCAATGCTCGCGCTTTAACCTCTTACCCACCATAGTATACACATCATCCTCGTAATAGTTATATCTCCCGTTAGGTAACTTGGTTACACGGATATATCCCTTCTGTATATACCTCTTTAAAGTGGTTGAGTGACACCCAATTACTTCTAAAGCCTGTCTCTTAGTCATATCTATTGTGTTATTTAAGTTTATATATCCATAACCGGTGCTTAGGTAACCTATGGGTACTAGTGTAATCTGTATCCGCAACTGATCCTACCCGGGAAACACCCCTCCTGGGTTACTCCGTAGTGGATTGGGAGTCCCCAAGGCTTGACCTT